>ERZ795050.977-NODE-977-length-40320-cov-19.063008_pt1 | contig 40320 bp, 38 predicted proteins | sample MGYA00375134_ERZ795050 | MGnify/ENA primary metagenome ERZ795050 (study PRJEB30179, sample SAMN05720221) | activated sludge metagenome | isolation source: Anaerobic digester | place: Japan | collected 2015-05-26 ... | reverse complement strand
GAAAGGCTTAACCCAAAAACAACCCCCTGAAAAGATGAGTTCATCTGACGCTTACATTTTTGCCACTATATTGCCACTTTTGGAAATCCTATGACCATTTCCAGGCCATAAATCCGGTCACTCCCACCCATGATAAACCGTCTCCCTTCACCACAATTTATTGCTCAGAAGTCTAATCCGTCTCGATCATCCCAACGATTCCTGAAAAACCTGATCAACCCGACATCTTGAATCAAACCCTGCCGGCGTTACATCCGGGTGGACGGGGCATCGCCTGTGCACCGCCCGCTTGGTCGTGAGTCCGGCATTACGCCCGGCAGATTTTTTTGGCTATGCAGGCTTACCGGAAGGACACCCATCATGTTTGTTGCGCCTCCTGTCTGCACTCCTGATGGTTAAAGGGGGCAGGGCGCTCAGGATTGCACCTTTTCGGCCTTGATGATCAGTCTCGGCCAATCCCTCCCCATATTATTTGAACAAATCCGAGTGTGTGCCCGTGCGCTCGAAGATGATCTTTTCTCCGTCGATACGATAAATCAACAGCCAGTCCGGTTCAACATGACATTCACGCCGATCCTTGAAATTACCGATCAGGAGATGATCCCGGTGTCTGCGTTCCGGGGGGATTTCTGCGATGAGTGAACGGATGATGGTCTTAATGCTTTCAATGTTGCACCCGCACTTGATCATCAGCTTCAAATCTTTTTCAAATCGTTTTGTATAGGTGGGTGCCAGCATCAGACACCCAGTCGCTTGAACATATCATCGGCGTCTTTGCATTCCACCAAGCCCTTACCTTCTTCGCTCTCTCGGAATGCGGCAATCGTCTCCTCATTTGGGATCTCTACAGGGAAGGGGAGTCCTCGGCGCAACTTCACTTGACGGAAAAAGATATTGATCGCCTCAGTGGTTGAAAGTCCCAAACTATGCAGGATTTCTTCAACTTCATTTTTTAACTCCCGCTCAGTGCGGGCATTGATCATTGCTGTCCGAGCCATATTGTCAACCTCAGGTTATTTTTCTCCCTTGTATAACATTTGCTTTACAATGTCAATCGTCTATTCCAGGGGTTCACCCCGGCTTCCGGAAACTATTGTGTAACAGGTTGATATAATTCATGTTGCGTTTTTAAATTTATGGACTACATTTTTCATCGGCGGCATCTTTATCGCCAGTTTATTCAGTAATTCCATTTGGTTGGGGTTTAGCTCCACAGGCTTCCGTATCGTCTTGCCGGAAAGACGATCTTTCAAGGTGACAATATCGCCGTTACGGAAAGGCTCATAGAGATTCTTGGAGTTGAGATAGTCCACCCCTTCGTTCTTTTTACGTCTTTCGGCAAGTGTCAATGATCGGCATAATGGAGCCACCGATTTTCGCCGTAATGGAGCCAGTGAAAAGGGTTGAAAAAGGGTCTTCGGACCCCCCTTTCAATCAGGCGATTTGTCCTCCTTTCTTAGGTTGTTTTTCTGATCTTTGACAACTTGATCCTGGATGGAAAGAGCGGTAGCGCTTCCCCGCGGCACGTGGACAGCCACCGCCCGATGCGCCCCTTCATGCCTTCGTAGTGGCTCCCCGGCCAGTAGACCCGGCCGCAGGTGGGGCACCGGCAAAACTCGTTCGTGACGGTGAAAACCCCCGGTGGCACGAGGTCCCGCACCGCCTCCGCCGCCGCCTGTCTCAGGGGGGTGTTGCACTCCAGGCAGCGGGTAAAGGGGCGAATCCGGCCCTCCAGGGAAAAGACCCGCAACAATTCCACGATCTGCTCGTCCGGGTCCGTCGAGGCGGGGCGGAAGCTGTTGATCCGCCCGTCGGCGAGGATACCCCGTTTCAGATGTCCAGCCCAAGCCCTCCTCGATACGCTTACCGCCTTCCTGATGGCGAATCGTGTAATAGATGTCCGGTTTTTCCATGTCGCCGGGTCGGATGTAGCCGGTATCTTATCCCCTTGTAATTTGTCTTGTGCCATTCCATCAGAACCTCCCTTGGATAATCAATGGGTCTCCCAGTCCCCACTCTGTTTCCACTTCTCCCCTGAAAAACGATGTTTCATAACTCGTCATCATGGAGGCATTATGAACCTAAGTAGCTTAAATGTCGTGACATAATTGATCGTTTATGAAAGGTAATGAAAGGTATCTGTAAGGACTCTGACTCCGTGAATCGTGGTTCGAATCCACGTCTCCCAGCCAAATAAAATCAAGGGTTTAGCCGATAGACGGTTGACCCCTTTTTGTTTGCGATGGGCATGGAGGGGGCGGCCTTGGCTTCTCCCCACTCTAACCCTACTGCAATATTTCCCAGCCCCGTTACTTTTTTCGACGTCAGGATGAACGCATAAGTGGGGGTGGTCCTTGCGAAAACATAGAAAGGGGCGCGCTCGATATTTTTAGCTTGACAGAGTATATACCGCGATATATATCGGTTATGGAGGTGCAAAATGCAAACAGCTAAATTATTTCAAAATGGACGCAGTCAAGCGGTTCGTCTGCCCAAAGAATACAATTTTGAAGGAACAGATGTGCTAATTCAAAAGGTTGGCGATTCTGTCATTCTCTTTCCTAAAAACCGCGTGTGGGAAACATTTCTCCATGGCCTACATGGGTTTACCGATGATTTCATGGAAAACGGGAGAGAACAGCCGCAAATGCAAGAGCGAAAGGATCTGTAATGTATTTGCTTGATACAAATATCTGTATTTTTATCAAGAACAGAAAGCCTCTTTATATTCTGGAAAAATTGCGCAGTGTACTCGAACAAACCGTTTATTTATCCAGCATCACGGTAGCCGAATTGCAATATGGCGTTTACAACAGTCAAAACATTGAAAAAAACAGAATATCCTTAACCGAATTTCTGGCTCCATTTGAAATTATAGATTTTGGTAATACCGACGCTGAACACTTTGGCATTATAAGATCTCAACTAAAAAAAGAAGGTAATCTTATCGGCCCTTACGATATGCTCATCGCAGCTCAGGCGGTTGCGCGCAATCTCATCCTTGTTACCAATAATACAAAAGAATTTATAAGAATTAAAAACCTGAAACTCGAAGATTGGCAAGAATAGCGTCCGTAAGCGTCAGAAGGGGCTGTTTTTAGACCAAGCCCCATGACCGGCGCGGGAACAACGATGCATGAAACCCGCATGACGGCACGTCGTCACAAAACAGGATGAAAAACGGCGGGACGCACTCCTTCGTGTCCGCAGCGGCCCTGTTAATTATAAACCGTTGCAGATCAACAACATATGCGCGCATTTGCGAGTGATAAAGGGGGCGGAGGTCCGCTGCCGGGTCTTCTCATCCCTGTCGATACCCGTTTCGGCTGCCGTCACTTGTACAGCGGAAACCGACATCTCAAGGCACAAAGAGGCGGCGGTACTGCCCGTAACCCTCTTTTTCCAGATCTTCCTTGGGGATGAAGCGCAAGGCGGCGGAGTTCATGCAGTAACGCCTCCCCGTGGGCGGCGGGCCGTCGGGAAAGACATGGCCGAGGTGGGAATCCCCCCGGCGGCTCCGGACCTCCGTGCGGCTCGTCAGCAGGCGCCGGTCCTCCCGTTCCACGATGTTTCCCGCTTCCAGGGGCCGAGTGAAACTCGGCCAGCCCGTCCCGGAGTCGTATTTGTCCCGGGAACTGAAGAGAGGCTCCCCGGAAACGACATCCACGTAAATCCCCTCCCGCTTGTTGTCCCAGTATTCGTTCCGGAAGGGCGGCTCCGTCCCTTCCTCCTGGGTCACGGCGTACTGACGGGGGGTGAGGCGCCGCTTCAGGGTCGCCGCATCGGGTTTCCGATACTCCCCGTTCGCGGTACCGCCACCGCCTGGGGAGCCGGTGCCGGCCGCGGCATAACCGTCATGAGCGCCGCCTCCCTGAGACAGTGCCCGTTCCCCCGTTGTTTTCGTCATATCGGCCGGTTTCCCGGACTTGCCGGTGACGGCATCCGGGGCAGGCCCGGGGGCCGTCGTCCCCTCCCCGTGCTCCCCCGTCCCCTCCCCCCAGACCTTTCGGATGAACCCCTCCCGGCCCGATCCCTGGCGATAGGCACGATAACGGAGGGGATTCTTTGCCGCGTAGCCCTGATGGTAATCCTCGGCCGGATAAAAAGGGCCCGCGGGGAGGATCGCCGTCGCCACAGGCCGGGGAAAGCGGCCCGAACGGTTCAGGGCGTCACGGGAAAGCTCGGCGGCCTGACGCTGCCCGGCATCGGTATAGAAGATCACGCTCCGGTACTGGGAACCCCGGTCGGCAAATTGACCGCCGGCATCGGTGGGATCGATATGACGCCAGAAGACATCGAGGAGCCTTTCGTAGCTTACCCGGTCCGGGTCGTATGTGACCTCCACGGCCTCCACATGCCCCGACTTCCCCGAACACACCTCCTCGTAGGAGGGCCGGGAAGTCGTCCCGCCCGTATATCCCGCCACCGCCCGCACCACCCCGGGAATCTTCACGAACTCCGCCTCGGTACACCAGAAACATCCCCCGGCGAAAACCGCCGTCTTCATCTTTGTGTTTTCATTTTTCTGCTCCACCGCCATATTCCTCCGTTCCCCGCTTCTCTCCCCCGCCCCCTCCCGGCAACCCGGCAGGAACAGGGCCGTCAACAGTATAATCATGACCGGCAACAAACGCATCTTCATCATGGCACTCCTGAACTACCCCTCCGGGCGGCTTCGATGCTATCTTGAAACAGAAATTTACGCAAGGCGGCAAATCCGCAGCGTCAGTGACAGCCATCCAAAAAGGGCTTGACAAACAGGGACATATCAACCAAAAAAGTCCTCAACATTTCGGATAGAGAGAGAAGATTGAACCATGAAACTGTTTCCCAAGGAAGTACAGTTTTCGGACAATTTTGAGGAGCTGGCGGATAAGATCCAGGAAGGGGCCGCCCTTTTTGTCGAGATCTTGCACGACTACCGGGATGCCCGCGGGCGGATATCCCGGCTCAAGGAGATAGAACAGCAGGCGGACGTGATTACCCACCGTATTTATAAGGATTTGCACAAAACCTTCATCACGCCCCTGGATCGGGAGGACATCTACGCCCTGGCCAACAAGATGGACAGCGTCATGGACATGATCGACGAATCGGCCAGCAAGATGTTCATGTATCGCATCCAGAAGCCCCTTGCCGCCCATGTGAGGCTGGCGGAGATCCTCAGCAAATCCGTCGCCCTCCTCAACAAATCCATCTATGCCATGAGAAACCGCCGCATGAATATCCAGGCCATCCTGGCGGCCTGCGTGGAAATCAACTCGCTGGAGAACGAAGCGGATCATGTGCTGCGGGAATCCATGGCGGACCTTTTTGAACAGGAAAAAAACGCCATCGAGCTGATCAAATGCAAGGAGATCCTCGAACGGATCGAGGAAGCGACGGATATATGTGAGGACGTTTCCAATATCCTGGAGGGTTTTGTTCTCAAATACGGATAGGTGACCCGGAAGGGGGAACGACCCCGTGACCATGTTTCCTGAGGGAATGCCGGCGGTCCAGGGTGTTGCAAGGGAAAACGAAACTTATCAGCTTGTAAGTATTTATAATATTACATCATTCTTTGTGACGGCAAGCCGTCGTGACCGTTTTACCTGCCGCTGCCGGCGATCTTGGCCCAGGAATCCCGGAGGGGGACGATGCGGTTCAGCACGGGCCGGCCGGGTTGTGAATCCTTGGGGTCCACGGAGAAGTAGCCGAGACGCTCGAACTGGTACCGGCTCCCCGGCGCCGCATTCCTGAGGCCCGCCTCCAGATAGCAATCCGTGAGGGTTTCCAGAGAATCGGGGTTGAGATCACGGGTGTAGTCCTCGTCCTGAGGTTCGGGAACCCGGAAGAGACGGTCATAGAGCCGCACCTCGGCGGGTACGGCCTGGGCCGCCGCCACCCAGTGGATCACCCCGGGGATCTTCCGGCCGTCCGCCGGGGGGGCGTTGCGGGTGGCGAAATCGCAGGAGCAGTGGATTTCTTCCACGACACCGGTCGCCGCGTTTTTCACCATTCCTTCGTAACGGATCACGTAGGCGTTCCGGAGGCGCACCTCCCGTCCGGGACCGAGGCGGTGGTATTTCTTCGGCGGGTCTTCCATGAAATCGTCACGTTCGATGTAGATGACCCGGGAGAAGGGAACCTGCCGCGTGCCCAGTTCGGGCTTCTGCGGATGGTTGGGGGCGGTGAATTCTTCCACCCGGTCTGCGGGGTAGTTGTCGATGACGACCCGCAGGGGCCGCAGGACCGCCATGGCCCGGGGAGCCCGCTCGTTGAGGTCTTCCCGGACACAGTGCTCCAGGAGGGCGATATCCACCAGATTGTCGTTTTTAGCCACGCCGATGGCGGCGGCGAAATTCCGGATGGCCTCCGGGGTGTATCCCCGGCGCCGCATCCCCGCCACGGTGGGCATCCGGGGGTCGTCCCATCCGGAAACGTATTTCTTTTCCACCAGTTCGATGAGCCGCCGCTTGCTCAGGACGGTGTAGCTGACGTTCAGCCGGGCGAATTCGATCTGCCGGGGGCGGCGGCCCGCGATGAGCTGTTCCACGAACCAGTCGTACAGCGGGCGGTTGTTCTCGAACTCCAGGGTGCAGATGGAATAGGTGATTCCCTCCAGGGCGTCGGAGAGGCAGTGGGCAAAGTCGTACATGGGGTAGATCACCCAGGAGGTGCCGGTCCGGTAATGGGGCTCCCGTTTGATGCGATACATGATCGGATCCCGCATGACGATGTTGGGGGCGGCCATGTCGATCTTGGCCCGGAGGACGTGCTCGCCGTCGGCGAACTCGCCGGCCCGCATCCGGGCGAACAGGTCGAGATTCTCCTCCACGGTGCGGTTGCGGTAGGGGCTTTCCCGGCCCGGTTCGGTGAAGCTGCCCCGATGCTCCCGGATTTCGTCGGCGTTGAGGCTGCAGACGTAGGCCTTGCCCGCCTTGATAAGTTCCACGGCGAACTGGTAGAGCTTCTCGAAGTAGTCCGAGGCGTAGTAGAGCCGGTCCTGCCAGTCGAACCCCAGCCAGTGGATGTCGTTGATGATCGATTCGACGTATTCCAGCGACTCGCCGGCGGGGTCCGTATCGTCCATGCGGAGGTTGCAGGTTCCCCCGTACTGGGCGGCGATGCCGAAGTTCAGGCAGACCGATTTGGCATGGCCGATGTGGATATAGCCGTTGGGTTCCGGCGGGAAGCGCACGGCGACCACACCGTCGTTTTTCCCGGTGCGCAGGTCTTCTTCGATGATGTCGCGGATGAAATCGCTGGGGGGGGGATTGCCTACCTGGGCCATATATAGAGACTCCTTAATGAAATCAAACAGTTTTACTCTGGAAGAGGTTTTCGAAGAAGCCCCGCTTCTTCTTGGGGACGAAAACGGCCCCGGCGTCGTAATCGACGATGAGTTTCCCTTCCAGGTGATCCATTTCATGCTGGACGATGCGGGCGACAAAATCGAGATAGCGCCTGCTGATCTTCTGCCCGTGGATGTCGAAGCCCCGTACCTTTATCTCCGGGTAGCGGGCGATCTCCACCTTGATGTCGGGGCAGGACAGACATCCCTCGGAGAGGATGACCTGATTGCCCCGCTGCTGGGTGAGACGGGGGTTGACCAAAACCTCCACGTCCTTTCGGGTCCAGGTGCCGTCGGACGCCCCGTCCTTGGTGAAACCCCGGTTGCGGAAAATGATGATTCTCTTGGCGATGCCGATCTGCGGTGCCGCCAGGCCCGAGGCGTCGTTTCTCTCCATAAAGGCCTCGACGAGGGTTTTTATGTCTTTGCGGGCCTCCCCGTCCAGGGGGATGGGGAGATCTGCACAGGTCTGCCTCAGGATAAGGGAATCTTCTTCGTTGATCTTTTCATCGGACCACAGGGTCAGAACTTTTGTCATGGCCTTCGGAGCGCCTCTCTGCAAGTTATATTGAACCGTCGTGATCACTGGCCTTTCATGTCGAGGGCATGGAAAAACGAGCAATAAGGACGGATTGAGCGATCGATCTATATCACCGGGCAATGATTTATGCAAGCCGTGACAAGGAATAATCTTGAACTAACGTCCTCGATTTGATACGGGACATCCCGTTATGGGGAAGATGATCAACGAGACAATCACCGCCGTCGTCCGCCGGGAATTCTCCCGGTCCCTGCGCTTCGAGGCCGGCAGAGACCCCTTCCTGCCCCCGGCGCGCAAGCAAGTCCCCCGCCTTCTTTACCTCCATGTCCCGTTTTGCGAAAAACTCTGTCCCTATTGTTCCTTCAATCGTTTCCTTTTTGACGCCTCCCTTGGCCGGCGCTACTTTCAGGCCCTGCGGCAGGAGATGGGCCTGTACCGGGACCGGGGATACGATTTCGCGGGCGTATATGTGGGCGGCGGGACCCCGACGGTCATGATCGACGAACTGGCCGCCACCCTGGAGACGGCGCGGGATCATTTTTCCGTCCGGGAGATTTCGGTGGAAACGAACCCCAACCACCTTACGGAAGACCGTCTGGCCATCCTGAAGGCCGCCGGGGTGAATCGCCTCTCCGTGGGGATCCAGAGCTTTGACGACGGCCTCCTCGAGGACATGGACCGCCGGGAGAAATATGGGTCCGGCGAGGAAATCGCCGGCCGCCTGGCCGGCGTCGGCGGCCGGTTCGACACCCTCAACGCCGACATGATCTTCAATTTCCCTTCCCAAACCCAGGAGATTCTGATTCGTGATCTCGACACCCTCCTCCGGATCGGTGTCGATCAGGTGACCTACTACCCCCTGATGGTTTCCGATTCCACGCGCCGGCAAGTGGCGGAGAAACTGGGGAAGGTGGATTACGGCCGGGAAGAGCGGTATTATTCCCTGATCCTCCGGCAGCTTCTTCCCGTCTACCGTCATTCCTCCGCGTGGTGTTTTTCCCGGCAGCAAGGCATGATCGACGAGTATATTGTGGACTATGACGAATACGCCGGGCTGGGCAGCGGTTCCATCGGTTTCCTCGATGGCGCCTGCTATGCCAATACATTCAATGTTGCCGAATATATAGAGAGAATAGGGCGGGGGGAATTGCCCCTCATGGCGGCCAGGGTTTTCGGTAAGAAAGATCAGTTGCGCTATGATTTTTTGATGAAGCTCTTCGGCACGCGTCTCGACCTGCAGACGCTGCGGGAGAAGTACGGCGTCGACCCCTGGCGGTATCTCTGGTTCGAGATCACGGCGTTTCTCCTGGCCGGCTGCCTTCGCTACGACGGGGGGCGGTTGAGCCTGACGGACCGGGGGTGCTACAGTTGGGTGATCATGATGCGGGAGTTCTTCATTGCCGTGAACAACTTCCGTGATTTCTGCCGTGCCCGCCTGCCCGGCTGCGGTGCGGATGGGGCCGGCGGGACGGGGGTGCCTGCCGGCGGGTAACGGAGGCATCGATATTCTTCACGGCGTCGATATAGTTGTGCGGGTGTGCGGGTACGGAGGCGGGGGCAAGGCTCCGGATCGTGGTGTTTCCGGGTTACATTTGCACCCGCCGGTATTCACCGGAGGATTTTGACAGGAGTCGGATATGAATGACCGGCAGAGATTGTGGCTGCAACAGCTCCCCAAGATAGACGAGTTGATGCTCCTGCTTGCGGGGCGGGAGAATGCGGCACGGTTGCCCAAACCGCTGCTCCGGGAACTTTGCCGCGCCGAGGTGGAAAGACGGCGCCGGGACATCCTGGCCTGGAAAGAGGGGGGGGCGGCGCTGGAACCTCCATCCCCCGCGGGGCTTGCCGGCGTGATCGACAGAAAGATAGGGGAATTTTATAAATGCCGCCTCCGGCGGGTCGTCAATGCCACCGGCGTCATCCTCCATACCAACCTGGGGCGGGCGCCGCTGTCGCCCGCGGCCCTGGCGCGCCTCATCGAGGTCAGCCGCGGTTATTCCAACCTGGAGTTCGATCTGGAAAAGGGATCCCGGGGTTTGCGGTACGATCATGTCCGGGAACTCCTCTGCCTCCTTACCGGGGCCGAGGACGCCCTGGTGGTGAACAACAACGCCGCCGCGGTCCTGCTGGTCCTCGACTCCCTGGCCCGGGGCGGCGAGGCCGTGGTGTCCCGGGGGGAACTAATCGAAATCGGAGGTGAATTCCGCATTCCCGAGGTGATGGAGAAGGGAGGCGTGCGCCTCCGCGAGGTGGGTGCCACCAACCGGACCCGGCTCGACGATTACCGGCAGGCCGTCAACCCGGAGACACGCCTCCTGATGAAGGTCCATACGAGCAATTACAAGCTCATCGGCTTTACGGAAGATGTTCCCCTCAGAGACCTCGTGGCCCTGGGGCGAGAGCTCGATCTCCCGGTACTTAACGATTTGGGCAGTGGCTGTTTCATCGATCTGGCGGCTTACGGTCGGCAAAGGGAACCTACGGTGGGAGAGGTGACCGCGGCGGGGGCGGATGTGGTGACCTTCAGCGGCGACAAGCTCCTGGGCGGCCCCCAGGCGGGAATCATCCTGGGAAAAGGCGTGCTTCTGGAAAGGGTGAAGAAGAACCCCCTCAACCGCGCCCTGCGCATCGACAAACTGACCCTGGCGGCCCTGGAAGGGACTTTGATCGCCTATCTGGATCCGGAACGGGCCGTAAAGGAACTGCGGGTTCTCGGCGCCCTGACGGAGCCCCGGGAAGAGGTGCGGAAACGGGCCCGAAAACTCCTGCGGAGACTGCGGGCCGCCCGGATGCCCGGTGTGGTCTTCTCCATTCGGGAGGGATCCTCGGCGGCGGGAGGGGGCGCCCTCCCCGGCCAGGACATCCCCACTTTCCTCGTTTCCCTCCGGGCCGACCGTCTGTCCGCGTCCCGCCTGGAGGAACGTCTGCGGGGTTTGGATATCCCCGTCATCGCCCGGATCGAAGCGGAGGAGGTCCTTTTCGATATGCGCACCGTTGCCGAGGAAGAATTCCCTTTCATTTTGGAAGGATTGCAGAGCATCTTTTCGTAATATGACCGAACACCCTTCTGTTTCCCGTTTTCTGGTCGAAGCGGAGGAGAGCGGGGAACGCCTCGATGTCTTTCTGGCCCGGCGGCAGGCTGACCTTTCCCGCTCTCAGATCGCGAAGGCCCTGGCGGCGGGGAGGGTTCTCGTCAACGGGAAGGCGCCCAAGGCCGCAACACGGTTGCGGCGTGGGGATGAAATCCTTGTGGAAATCATTGCCCCGGTCGCGGCCGGGGTCCAGCCGGAGGACATCCCCCTGCGGATCGTCTACGAGGATGCCTTTCTCCTGGTGATCGACAAGCCGCCGGGACTGGTCGTCCATCCCGGAGCCGGTAATCCCCGGGGGACGCTGGTCAACGCCCTCCTCCATCACTGCCGGGATCTTTCGGGGATCGGCGGTGTCCTCCGCCCCGGCATCGTCCATCGCCTGGACAAGGATACCTCGGGGTTGATGATCGTCGCCAAATCCGACGCCGTTCATCGGTCCCTGGCGGACGATTTCCGGGCGCGCCGGGTGGAAAAGACCTATCTGGCACTGGTTTACGGGGATATGCCGGACGACGAGGGCGTTGTCGATCTGCCCGTCGGGAGGCACCCGGTGGATCGCAAAAAGATGTCCACCCGGAGCCGCCGGGGGAAAAATGCCGTCACGCGCTGGCAGGTCCGGGAGCGTTACGGGGCCGTGACCCTGGTGACGGCGGCCATCGAAACGGGGAGGACCCATCAGATCCGGGTGCATCTCGCCGCCCTGGGACATCCCGTTGTGGGCGACCGGCTTTATGGAAATCCGGGCCTGATGAAGCAGATAGCGGACCCTTCCCTGCGGTGTGGTTTGAAAAAGATGAATCGGCAGGCCCTCCATGCCTGCCGGATCGCCTTTCGGCACCCTGCTGACGGCCGGGAACTGGTCTTTGCAAGCCCGCTGCCCCCGGACATGGAGGAGTTGACCGCCCGGCTGGCGGGCCGGCGTGCCGGTGCGAGGGACGGGGAAGGCGAACCGTGAAAATCCCAATACTTCCCGTCTCTTGGATATGTTTAGCTTTTGTTGTGTCCTCCCAAAGACAGCAGGCCGGGCGGTTCCTGGAAAAATCACTTCGGCGATTCTTCGCGGAGATGTCATGTTCGAGCTGAGGAAAAAGGGCGGGGTGGAATATTTTGCCGCCACGGCCTGGGATGCCTTTCCGTGGTTAAGCCATGCCTTCTGCACCCGCCGGGGGGGAGTCAGCTCCGGTGCCTACGGTACCTTGAACATGAGTTCCCGGGAAGGGGAGGAGGAGACGACCGTCCGTGCCAACTGGGACATCGCCGCCGCCGCCTTCGGTCTATCCCGGCGGCAGTTTTTCCGGGTGTCCCAGGTTCACGGCGACAAGGTGCTGGTGATCGATGACGGGGCCCGGATCACTTCTTCCTGCCGGCCTTTGGAGTATGATGCCGTCATCACGAGCCGCACGGGACTCGCTGTCTGCGTCCTGACCGCCGACTGCGTCCCCGTGCTGATGACCGATCCGGTGCGGCGGCTTGTCGCCGCCGTCCATGCGGGTTGGCGGGGCACGGCGCTGAATATTTCCGGGCAGGTTCTCGCCCTGTGCAAAGAACGCTTCGGGAGCAGGCCCGAGGACATCCGGACGGCCATCGGACCCGCCATCGGACCGTGCTGCTATGAAGTGGACGATACCGTCCGGGCGGCCATGGTCAGACATCCCGCCCGGGATGCCTGTTTCTCCGCCGGACCGGAAAAGGGCAAATGGCAACTCGATCTGCCCCTCGCCAACCGCCTCCAACTGGAGGCGGCGGGAATACCGGGCGAAAATATCCAGATGGCAAGGCTTTGTACATCCTGCCGTCCCGGGGAGTTCTATTCCCATCGCGGCGCAGGGGGTAAAACAGGACGACTCCTCAATTTCATCCTTGTGCATGACCATGGGCAGCCGGCCGCCGGGCCTGCCGCAACGGCATGTTGAGAAGATCGTCCTGCTCTCCCCCCGTATTTTTTCCACCCGTGCGTTCCTTACTTTGATGAAGAAATTCTCTTGACATTGCCGCTTTAATAGGCTAAAAAAAGGCCACTTTCAAAAGGCTCAGGCCAGATCCTAACCGCCTGGAGCAAGTCCGGCGTTCAGATGAGCAGACCTTTTGCAATCCACTATATTCTTTTTATCTGATTTTGCATGGTAGATTCTCTTTTATTGCATTCTGAGGGAAAATTATAATCAGCAGTGGTTGATTAGGCCCGGCCTTGGTCCCGGATGCCTCCGGGAATCCAATATGATCGATATTTGACTAGGATATTCACATGAACATCGAAGATATCAAACGGCTTCCCATCAGTGAGCTGGCGAATCTGGCCAAGGACCTCAACGTGGCCGGTGCCAGCGGCATGCGCCGACAGGACCTGATCTTTTCCATACTTCAGGCCCAGACGGAAAAAAACGGCCTCATCTCCGGTTCCGGGGTGCTGGAGATCCTCCCCGACGGCTTCGGTTTCCTCCGGGCGGTGGATTACAATTATCTGCCCAGTCCCGACGATATCTACGTCTCCCCCTCCCAGATTCGCCGCTTCAACTTGCGGACCGGGGACACCATATCCGGCGAGGTCCGGCCGCCCAAGGAAGGAGAAAAATATTTTGCCCTTCTCAAGGTGGATACGGTAAATTACGAATCCCCCGATGTCTCCCGGGACAAGATCCTCTTCGACAACCTCACCCCCCTGTATCCGGAGGACAAGTTGAAGCTCGAACTGGATCCGGATAACCTTTCCACCCGGGTGATGGACCTCTTCACCCCGATCGGGAAAGGGCAGCGGGGCCTCATCGTTTCGCCGCCCCGGGCGGGGAAGACGATGCTGCTCCAGGATATCGCCCGAAGCATCGCCGCCAATCACAAGGAAGTCACCCTCATGGTCCTTCTCATCGACGAACGGCCCGAAGAGGTTACGGATATGCAGCGGAGCGTTCAGGGTGAGGTCGTTTCCTCCACCTTCGACGAGCCGGCGACCCGGCATGTCCAGGTGGCGGAGATGGTCATCGAAAAGGCGAAACGTCTGGTCGAGCACAAAAAAGACGTGGTCATCCTCCTGGACAGCATAACCCGCCTCGCCAGGGCCTACAATGCCGTGGTGCCGCCGAGCGGCAAGGTCCTCTCCGGGGGTGTGGATTCCAACGCCCTGCACAAGCCCAAGCGTTTTTTCGGCGCCGCCCGGAATATCGAAAACGGCGGCAGCCTCACCATCATTTCCACGGCCCTCATCGATACGGGGAGCCGCATGGACGAGGTCATCTTCGAGGAGTTCAAGGGGACGGGCAACATGGAATTGCATCTGGACCGCCGCATCGCCGACCGGCGGATCTTCCCCGCCTTTGACTTGATCCGTTCCGGGACGAGAAAGGAGGAACTCCTGATCCCGAAGCAAAATCTCAACCGGATCTGGATCCTGCGGCGGCTTCTCCAGGAGATGAACCCCGTGGACGCCATGGATTTCATCATCGACAAGATCCGCAAGACGGAGAGCAATCAGCTCTTCCTCGATTCCATGAATCAATAAGTCTACGGAACGGAAGATTTTACTTGAATTTATCTTTTTTGTGTCTATAATGCGACCCCATTTTCTACGGGAGGAAGGTAAGGATAACAAATGAAAGAAGGCATCCATCCACCATATTACGAGACGACCATTACCTGCGTATGCGGGAATGTGATTCAAACCCGTTCCACCAAAAAGGACATCAAGGTGGAAATATGTTCCCAGTGCCATCCCTTCATGACGGGTAAACAGAAGATCATCGACACCGCAGGCCGGGTCGAGCGTTTCCATAAGAAATACGCCGGTGTGGGTAAGAAGGCGGACAAATAGAGCGGCGCTGTCCGTCGGGCGTGCCGCCGGCGCGGTTGCCGCCGCAAGTTTAATCCCCGGTCGTCGTGAATGAGCGGCCGGGTGAGTCCTGAAAATTCCCGCGGCCGACGGGAACTCTCCCTCTGGGGTTGCGTCCGCCGCCCCGCGGGCAGGGGGTGGCGGCGATAGAGTTCCCCGCCGGAAGTTTCTTTACAGACGGTTGTCTTTCGATGCGGATGTTTGCCCCCCTTGGCGTCTTTACCGGCATGGCCTTCGCTTTTGCCTGCTTCATCACCAGGCGGCGGGATCGGGGTGCCTAACCGCCGTAAGCGTCAGATGAACTCATCTTTTCCAGGGGTTGTTTTTGGGTTAAGCCTTTCGACCGCAGTACGGAAAACGGAAGCAATGCCGGACTGCCCGACCTTCGCCGCTTGCGGCGGGCTTGGCCTCCCCAGCCGCGGATGCGCGGATCTCTCACCGTTTCCTGTTTTTTCCATCGCCGCGACCATTGATGAGCCTGTAAAAAACGCTCCTCCCCCGGGGAGCACCGCTAAGCATGAACATGACGTTTTCATGGCAGGATGTCATGGAGGAGGAGCAGAGGAACAAGTAAAAAGCTCCGGGGGGAGAGGCACGAATCATGAGGAATATGGATTGTTTGTGTGTACGCCGCCGGCAAGCGTCGGATGAACTCATCTTTTCAGGGGGTTGCTTTTGGGTTAAGCCTTGTGACGGAGGATAATTTTCCCCATCGGGACGTATAAGGAAGCGCTGGCGCCGCAGACGGACTTTCTACGATGTCGTCCCCGATGGGCAACCGGTCCACCAGAGCGGAAAGGCACGAAAATCGCAACCGGGGCCTTCCCGGTGCTGATTTAGGAAGATTGGGTGGCAATGTACGGCAGATTGAAAGAGATTGAAAAGAGGTATGAGGAGCTGCAGGAATTGCTCAGCGACGGGGAGATCGTCGCCAAGCCGGCGCTGTATCAAAAATACGCCAAAGAGCATGCCGATCTGCACGATCTCGTCGAGGTTTACCGCGCCTATGAAGAGACACGCCGGCAGATCGATGAAGGTCAGGCGCTGCTCAAGGAAAACGACGAGGAACTGAAGGAGATCGCCCGGGAGGAACTGCCGCTGCTCAAGCGACGCCTGGAAGAACTCGACGGCCGATTGAAGGTCCTCCTCCTACCCCGAGACCCCAATGACGACAGGAACGTCGTCCTGGAGATCCGGGCCGGCACGGGAGGCGACGAGGCGGGGCTCTTTGTCGGTGATCTGTTCCGGATGTACGGCCGCTACGCAGAGCGGTGCGGCTGGAAAATGGAGGTGATCAGCCACTCCCCGGCCGGGGGCGTGGGTGGCTACAAGGAGATCATCGCCCTCATCGAAGGCCGGGGGGCTTACAGCCGCCTCAAGTACGAAAGCGGTGTCCATCGCGTCCAGCGTGTTCCGGTCACGGAGGCCCAGGGGCGTATTCATACCTCGGCGGTGACGGTGGCGATCCTTCCCGAGGCGGAGGAAGTGGATGTGACCATCGACCCCAACGAGCTGCGCATCGATGTCTTTCACTCCAGCGGTCACGGGGGCCAATCGGTGAACACCACCGATTCCGCGGTCCGGATCACCCATCTGCCCACGGGGATCGTGGTGTCCTGCCAGGATGAAAAATCGCAGTTGAAAAACAAGAACAAGGCCATGAAGGTGCTGCGGGCGCGGCTGCTGGACGGGATGGTGCAGAGGCAGAACGCGGAGATCTCCCAGGCCAGAAAGAGTCAGGTGGGCACCGGCGACCGCAGCGAGCGGATCAGAACTTACAACTATCCCCAGGGACGGGTTACGGATCACCGCATCGGGCTGACCAGCTACAATATCGAAAGTGTCCTGGACGGGGATATCCAGATGTTCATCGACGCCCTGATCGCCCACTTTCAGGCCGCCGCCCTCCAGGGCGTAGACAACGGCCGTTAGCGAACAGGGGATGGTGCCGCTTGGAAAATGACCGCCGGCTGGGGAGTTTTCACCGGGTGAGGGGAACGCCGGCGCCGGGGTGCCGCCGGTTCACCGTCGCGGCCGGTGCCGGGAATCGGGAACGATGACGGTCCGGGAGTCGCTGACGAAGGCCGCCGCCGTCCTGGCGGCGGCAGGTGTCGAAACCGCCCGCCTGGACGCCGAGGTCTTGCTGGGTCACGTCCTCGCGATGGAGCGGACCCGGCTTCTTCTGTATCCCGACCGGGAATTGACGATCCCGGAGACACAAAGATACGCCCGGTTGCTGGCGCGCCGCCGGGACCGCGAGCCCGTGGCCTATATCGTCGGCGAGAAGGAATTCTGGTCCCTTGCCCTCCACGTCAACCCTTCGGTCCTCATCCCCCGTCCGGATACGGAGATCCTGGTAGAGGAGGTCCTGAGCATCCTGCCGCCCCCCGGCGCGACGGCGACACCGCCCCGGCTTCTGGAAATAGGTGTCGGCAGCGGTGCCGTGAGCATTGCCCTGGCGGTCACCCGGGGAGACATCCGGGTGACCGCGACGGATGTCTCCCCGGCGGCCGTGACGGTGGCCAGGGAAAATGCCGTCCGGAACGGTGTGGCCGCGAGGATCGACTTCGCTGTCTGCTCGTTGTTTTCCGGCCTGGAGGGGGTCTTCGATGTGATCGTCTCCAACCCCCCCTATATCACCGATGATGAGTTTGCCGACCTCCCCCCGGAGGTGAGATGCTATGAACCCTTCCAGGCCCTGCGGGGCGGTCCGGACGGCGCCTCCTGCCATCGGGAAATCGTTGCCGGCGCCGAACGCCGGCTCCGTTCCGGCGGCTTCCTGGTTCTGGAAATAGGGGCGGGACAGCGGTGCCTGGTAGAGGAACTGTTGCAGACGGCGGAGGCTTATGATAATGTCTCCGTCCGTAGCGACTACGCCGGCTGTGACCGGGTCATCCGGGCAAGGAGAAGGTGAAATTGGACAAGATAATCATTCACGGCGGCCGGCGGCTGCAGGGAGAGATAGACAACAGCGGCGCCAAGAATGCCGCCCTGCCGGTGATTACGGCGTCACTCCTGACGAAGGGCTGGAACTCCTTCGGCAATATTCCCAATCTCGTCGATATCAAGACCATAAAGAAACTCCTGGGCAGCTTCGGTGTCGTTTTCGCGGAGGAGGGGAAAACCCTCCGCATCAACGCCACCGATATCGTCTCTTGTCTGGCGGCCTACGACCTGGTCCGGACGATGCGGGCTTCGGTCCTGGTGCTGGGGCCCCTGGTGGCGAGGATGGGAGAGGCGCAGGTCTCCCTGCCCGGCGGCTGCGCCATCGGCGCCCGGCCTGTCAACCTCCATATCCGGGCCCTCCAGGACATGGGGGCGGAAGTGGAACTGAAAGACGGCTATGTGATCGCCAAGGCGCGGCGGCTGCGAGGGGCGGAAATCTATTTCGACATGGTCACCGTGACGGGGACGGAAAACATCATGATGGCGGCGACCCTGGCGGAGGGGACGACGATTCTGAAGAACGCCGCCCGGGAGCCGGAGGTCGTAAATCTGGCGGAAATCCTCATCGGCATGGGTGCCAGGATCACCGGCGCCGGCACCGATGTTATCCGCATCGACGGCGTTCCCTCCCTGCACCCGGTGGAAGGGGCGGTGATCGCCGACCGCATCGAGGCGGGGACCTTCATGATCGCCGCCGGGATCACCGGCGGCGATATCTGGGTCCGCCGTTGCCGTCCGGAGCATCACGACGCCTTGCTCGCCAAGCTGCGCGATGCCGGGATGGAGATTGTCGTGGGGAACGACTATATCCGGGCCATAGGAACGGGGAGGCCCCGGAGTGTAGATATCAAGACCCTGGCCTATCCGGGATTCCCCACGGATCTCCAGGCCCAGTTCATGTCGCTGATGACCGTGTCCGGCGGTCTGAGCGTCATTACGGAAACGATCTTCGAGAACCGCTTCATGCACGTCAGCGAATTGATGCGTATGGGGGCGGAGATCGTCATCCAGGGCGGCAGCGCCATCGTCAGGGGCGTACCGGAGCTCCGGGGCGCCCCGGTCATGGCCACGGATCTCCGGGCCTCGGCCTCCCTGATTCTCGCCGGCTTGGCGGCAGCGGGAAAGACGGAATTGTCGCGGGTCTATCATCTCGATCGCGGTTACGAGCGGATCGAGGAGAAATTTTCCCGTCTTGGGGCGGCCATCGAGCGGGTCAAGGCATGATGAACCCGCAAAAAGTCATCATGGCGACGACGAAGCAAAAAGCTCCCGAGGCAAGGCGCGCGCGTCCTGAGGAATGAGGCGTCCTTGTGTGTACGTCGCCGTGACGGAGAGGGAAGCGCTTTTGCCGCCTACGGACTTGGTATGAAAATACACCGGGGTGCTTTCCATAAACCATTTTCATCGTTCGCGAGTGCCGCCCCGGCATGAAAATTTATATGAAAATGTCGACAAGTGCCCGATTATTTTCATGCTTCCATGTGCCCACGCCGGGCATGGGGGTTACTGTGAAAATGCCGTTTTCACGCTTCGCGGCGCCCCAAGGGGCATGGGTGTTTTTTACGATGTCATCAAGGCATGGCAGGGGTTATTTCGATGAGACTGATCGGTACGGGAGACGCGGAATTTAAGGCTTTTTTCCGCGGTATCATGAATCGCGGCGGCGGCGACGACGAGATGCTGCGGCTGGCGGTAGAGAATATCGTCCGGGAGGTGGCGGCCCGCGGAGATGAGGCGCTGTTCGAATATACCATGAAATTCGATGGTTACGCCTTGACTGCGGCATCGGTGCAGGTGACGAAGGAGGAAATAGAGGCGGCGGCGGCACTTGTCCATCCCGATGACCGGTCGGTCCTGGAGCTGGCGGCCGCACGGGTGGAGAGATTCCATCGCCGACAGGTACTAACGGACTGGATGGACGACGGGGAGGAGGGGGTAAGGATCGGCCAGCGGTTCACCCCGCTGGAACGGGTGGGAATTTACGTCCCCGGCGGCCTTGCCGCCTACCCTTCCACGGTGCTCATGGCCGCCGTTCCCGCCCGGATCGCCGGCGTGGAGGAGATCATTGCCGTGACGCCCCTCCGGAAGGGGACGATCAATCCCCTGGTCGCCCTGGCCCTGGAGCTGGGGGGGGTGAACAGGGTTTTCAAGATCGGCGGCGCCCAGGCTGTAGCGGCCCTGGCTTACGGTACCGCCGCCATCCCCCGGGTGGACAAGATCGTCGGGCCGGGAAACGCCTATGTGGCCACGGCGAAACAGCTGGTATTCGGCCGGGTGGACATCGACATGATCGCCGGTCCCAGTGAGGTCCTCGTCATCTGCGATCACACGGCGCCGGTTTCCTTTGTCGCCGCCGACCTCCTGGCCCAGGCGGAACACGACGACAGGGCCAGTGCCGTGGTTTTGACGCCCGATGGGGAACTCGCCCGGCGGATCGTTGCGGAGGTGACGTCCCAGTTGGCAAGACTGCCCCGGGAGATCATTGCGCGCCGGTCCATAAAGAGTTACGGCGCCGCCGTCGTCACGAAGGATCTCGAGGAGGCGGTGGAGCTGGCCAACATTTTTTGCCCGGAGCATCTGGAATTGATCGTGGAAGACCCCGAGCGGATCGTCCCCCGTCTGCGCCACGCCGGCGCCATCTTTATCGGGCCCTATACCCCGGAGGCCCTGGGCGATTACCTGGCCGGCCCCAACCATATCCTCCCTACGGGAGGTACGGCGAGATTTTCCTCCCCGCTGGGGGTATATGACTTCGTCAAGCGGACGAGCATCCTTTCCTTCAGCGGCCCCGCCTTTCGGCGCTACGGTCGTCAGGCGGAGCGGTTTGCCTCCCTGGAGGGACTGGACGCCCACGGACGTTCCCTCGCCGTCCGTTTCCCCCGCTGACAAATGTGACGGGTTCGTTAAATAGGGCTTGACAAAACGGTGTCTTTGATTAATATGGCCCCATTGTTTCCGGACCGGCGGGCGTAATTCAGCGGTAGAATGTCAGCTTCCCAAGCTGGACGTCGAGGGTTCGATTCCCTTCGCCCGCTCCACTTTATATCCGGGAAGCGGTTGAATTCTGCTTGCATTTGCCTCGTAGCTGTGGTAGCGAGGCGGAGACATCATCCTGGTACTGCTGATGAGTGGGCGATCGCCCACTTTTTTTTTCCTGCGGGAAATGAGCTTGATCAGAAAAGAAACGGAAACACGGATCTGGGAGATTACCGAGCCGGCCGTCGTCGCGGCAGGCATGGAGCTGGTCTGCGTGGAATGTCTGCGGATGAAGACCCGCTGGCTCGTAAGGATCTACATCGACAAGCCGGGAGGGGTAACCATCGACGACTGCGCCCGGATCAGCGAGGAGGTGGGGGATCTCCTGGCGGTTCATGATGTGCCGCACGAAGCCTACACCCTGGAGATATCTTCCCCCGGACTGGACCGTCCTCTGGTCAAGGACGATGATTTCATCAGGTTTCGTGGTCGCCGGGTGGCGGTGCAGACGGAATATAAAATCGACGGGTCGAGAAATTTCAAAGGGATTCTGAAGGATTTCCTGATCGACGGAGACGGGGGGAAAACCATCCTGCTCGACCGCGAGGGGAAATCGTTCGCCATCCCCAGAGCGGCGGTGGCCAAAGCCCGTCTTGTATATGTTTGGGATAACGAAGAACAATAAATTACTCATCGTTGACGATGATCGATGGAGGAAGATGGCATGTTGTCGGAGCTGAAACGGCTGATCGAACAGATGTGCAAAGACCGGGGAATCGACAGGCAGATCATCATCGAAGCCCTCGAGGCGGCGATGCTGAACGCAGCCAGGAAGAAGATGGGCCCCCATGTGGAGATCGAAGCCCATTACAACGAAGACGCCGGAGAAATAGAGGTCTTTCAGTTTAAAAAAGTCGAGGAGAAGATCACGGATCCCGACCTGGAGATAACCCTGGCGGAGGCGCGGGAGATGGACGAGGAGGTGGAACCGGGAGACAGTCTGGGGATGAAGGTGGATACATCCACCTTCGGCAGGATCGCCGTCCAGACCGCCAAACAGATCATCATCCAGCGCGTCAAGGATGCGGAGCGGGACAACATCTATGAAGAATTCAAGGACCGCAAGTTGCAGCTCATCAACGGGTTTGTCCAGCGGTTCGAGGGCGGCAGCATCATCGTCAATCTCGGCCGGGCGGAAGGGGTCATCCCCGTGTCGGAACAGATCTTCCGGGAGGTTTACAAACGGGGGGAAAGGATCAGGTCCTTCATCTGCGATGTGAAAAGAATAAGCAAGGGGCCGCAGATCATTCTTTCCCGCACCCACCCGGGCTTCCTGAAGGCCCTTTTCGAGGTGGAGGTGCCGGAGATATCCGAAGGGCTCATCGAAATCGTCAGTGTGGCGAGAGAGCCGGGCAAACGGGCCAAGATCGCCGTCAAGAGCAAGGACAAGGATATCGATCCCGTGGGGGCCTGCGTGGGCATGAGGGGCTCCCGGGTCCAGAGCGTCGTTCAGGAACTTCGGGGGGAGAAGATCGATATCGTTCCCTACACCGACGATCCGGCCAAATATGTCTATGCCGCCCTGGCCCCCGCCAAGGTGGACCGTGTCCTCATCGATGCGGAAAACAGGAGCATGGAGGTCATCGTCCCCGACGATCAGCTTTCCTTGGCCATCGGGAAAAACGGTCAGAACGTCCGTCTGGCCGTCAAATTGACCGGCTGGAAGATCGACGTCAAGAGCGAGTCTTCTTCCGCCCAGCAGGATGAGGACAGTCGTCAGGAGCTCAAAGCCCTGCCCGGTGTTACGGAGCAGCATCTCGACGGCCTCATCAAAGAAGGGATAAAGAGTCTGGGTCTCATGGCGGCAATGGATGCGGAAGCCGTCATGGCCGTACCCGGGGTCACCAGGGAACAGGCGGAGGCGTGGATAAAGGCCGCGACTGGGATGATCGAGGAAGCGGCGGCAGCGGCGAAGAAATAGCCCGGGATCGCCATCGGCAGTATGAACCGGTTCATGATATAAGGACGCAACAGCGGGGGAGACGGTATGTCTAAGAAGAGAGTTTACGAACTGGCCAAAGAACTGGGTGTGGAGAACAAGGACCTGATTGCCCGTCTGGAAAAAATGGGGATTTCCGTCAAGTCCCACTCCAGTACCCTCGAGGACAGCGACATCGAGCGGGTAAAAAGGGAATATCAAACCGCCGAGTCTCATGAGGTGGTGGAAAAGAGGGTCAAGGCCACCGTAATCAGACGCCGGGCGATTCGCACCGTTGTCGAGGAGGAGCCGGTGGCTCCCGCGGCGGAACCGCCGGCCGGGGAAGCCGCGGCGCCGCCGGTTGCGGAGGCGGCGCCGGCTGTGGAGCCGACCACGGGCGTAGATGAGAAGCCGGAGAGAGAGGCCGCCGGCCCGGAAGCGGCAGTACCGGCGCCTCCGGAAGTGACCCCCGCCGCGCCGCCTACGGCAGCAACCCCCGCCGCGGCGCCTCCGGAAACGGCCCCGGCCGCGGCGCCTCCGGAAACGGCCCCGGCCGCGCCGGTTCCCCCGGTCGTGCCGCCGCTTCCCCCAACGGCGCCGCCGTCAGTTCCGCCTCCCAAACCTCCCGTTGTCGGCCCCCCGGCGGCGACGCCTCCCCCGGTCCGGGTTCCCAGGCCGGAGAAGAAGGAGGGGAAGCTTGTTATCACTCCCCGTAAACCCCAGGAAACGGCGGAAATTTTGCGGCGCCCGCCGGCGAAGAAGATCGAGGTTGAACCGGCCAGGGAGACCGCCGCTCCGGGGGCATTGAAGAAACCCGTCAAATGGGAGCCGGAAAAGGACAAGAAGAAGGGGAAAAAGCCCGTCGAGGTCGTCATCGGCGATCAGTTCCCCGCCCGCAAAAAGGCCCTGATCAAAAAGGTCGTCGATAAAAAGGTCCGGATCGAAGATCTGGAGCGGGAAGACCGGCCGGTCCGGTGGCGGGAGGAAAAGAAGGCCGGTGCCGCGAGACTCAAGAAGACGGAGATTACGACGCCGAAGGCCATCAAACGGCGGGTCAAGATAGCCGAGACCATTACGGTCGGGGATCTGGCAAAGAAAATGGGTGTCAAAGCGGGAGAAGTTATCAACAAACTCATCGGGCTGGGATTGATGGTGACGATCAATCAGGCTCTCGATTTCGACACGGCGTCGCTCATTGCGGGAGAATTCGGCTATCAGGTGGAATCCGCCGGGGTGGATTTCGAGGAAACCTTCGGGCAGGTGGATACGGGGGAGCGCAACCTGAAGCCCCGGGCGCCGGTGGTGACGATCATGGGACACGTGGACCACGGCAAGACATCGCTCCTCGACGCCATCCGGGAGACGAATGTCATCGCCGGGGAGGCGGGCGGCATAACCCAGGCCATCGGCGCCTATCACGTCCAGATCAAGGGCCGGGACATCGTCTTTCTCGACACCCCCGGTCATGAGGCCTTTACGGCCATGCGGGCCCGGGGCGCCCAGGTGACGGACGTGGTCGTCCTCGTCGTGGCGGCCGACGATGGGGTGATGGGGCAGACCATCGAAGCGATCAACCATTCCCGGGTCGCCGGGGTGCCGATCATCGTGGCCGTAAACAAGATGGACAAACCGGGAGCGGATCCCCAGCGGATCAAGCAGGCCCTGACGGAATACGGCCTCGTATCGGAGGAATGGGGCGGCGAGACGATCTTCTGTGAGGTTTCCGCCAAGCAGCGGACGGGGATCGAGTCGCTGCTGGAAATGATCCTGCTGCAGGCCGATATTCTGGAGTTGAAGGCCGATCCGGACCGGCCGGCCAAGGGAATCATCATCGAATCGAAACTCGACAAGGGTCGTGGTCCCGTGGCGACGGTCCTCATTCAGGAAGGAACCCTCCGGGAAGGCGATACCTTCGCCTCGAAAACGGAGTACGGGCGGGTACGCGCCATGATCGACGATCAGGGCCGGCGGGTGAAGGAGGCGGGGCCCTCCATGCCCGTGGAGGTAATCGGCTTCTCCAGCGTTCCCCAGGTAAGCGCGGAGTTCATCTGCGTGGAGGATGAAAAGAAGGCCCGTGCCATTGCCGACTACTGGACGCGGAAGGAAAGAGAAAAGGAATTGTCGGCCACTTCGAAGATTACCCTGGAACAGCTCTATCAGAAGATCAAGGAAGGGGTGAAGGACTTCAACGTCATTGTCAAGGCCGACGTCCAGGGCTCCATGGAAGCCATCACCGAGGCCCTGAACAAGCTGAGCACCGCGGATGTGCGCCTCAAGATCATTCACAGCTCGACGGGGGCGATCACCGAAACGGACGTCATGCTGGCCTCTTCCGCCAACGCCATCATCATCGGCTTCAATGTCCGCCCGGACAGCCGGGTCGTGGAGGTGGCGGAACAGGAGGGCGTGGAGATCAAGCTCTACGACATTATCTACAATCTCCTCGAAGATGTCCGGGCGGCGATGGAAGGGTTGCTGGAACCCGTTTTCAAGGAGGTCGTCCAGGGGCGGGCCGAGGTCCGGCAGCTCTTCAAGATCCCCAAGGTCGGTACCATTGCCGGATGTTACGTTACGGACGGCAAGATTTCCCGCAACGCCAATCTCAAGCTCGTCCGGGAGGGCGTGGTGATCTACGACGGCCGGATCGCCTCGCTGAAGCGGCAGAAGGACGATGCCCGGGAAGTGGCCATGGGATATGAATGCGGCATCGGCATCGAGAACTTCAATGACCTCCACGAAGGAGACGTCATCGAGGCCTATGTCAACGAACGGGTGGACCGGAAGTTGTAATGGTAGTAGGCGTGGGAATGGTGGAATTGCGATTGCCGGATTGCCGGTCTCTCAAGGAGAAACGGTCCGTTTTGACCAAGCTTCTGAAACGGACGCAGAATACCTTCAACGTGTCCATTGCCGAGGTCGGGGACAACGATTCCTGGAAAAAGGCCCGGGTGGGATTCTGCGTGGTCGGCAACGACCGGCGTTACATAAACGCCAAGATCGACCATATCTTCAACTTTGTGGAAGAAATGGGTGTCGCCCTGGTGGTCGGGACGAACCTGGAGATCGTGAGTTACTCCGATTGGGGTGTGGGGAAAAGCGGGCCGCTGGAGAAAGTGGATAAATATGACGACTTTTAAACGGGCCCAGCGGGTGGCCGAAAGGATCATGATGGAAGTGGCGGACATCCTGTTCCGGGAAGTCGGGGATCCGCGGATGCGACAACTTACCGTCACCGGGGTAAGGGTGACCGACGACCTGCGGCTGGCGACGGTCTATTTCGTGGAGATGGGACAGGACTCCTGCCGTCCGGAGACACAGCAGGCCCTGCAAAAGGCGAACGGATTTCTGCGCCGGGAGCTCGGCAAGCGGCTGACGCTCCGGTACGTTCCCGAGATCGTGTTTTCTTTCGATCCGTCCTTTGCTTACGGCAGTCGCATCGAACGGATATTCGCCCAGATCCATGCCGAAGAGGAAAAAGATGCTGCAGAAAATAATTGAGATCCTCAATCACCGGGAAAGGTTTCTGATTACCGCCCACATCAAGCTGGACGGCGACGCCCTCGGCTCGGAGCTGGCACTTCACGGGTTGCTGAAAAACATGGGCAAGGAAGCGGTGGTCTATAACCAGGATCCGACACCCCGAAACTACCTCTTTCTCCCCGGTGCCGCGGACATCGTTCATCATCTGCCGCCGCCGGAGGGTTTCGATGCGGTTTTCGTCCTCGATTGCAGCGACCTGGAACGGGTGGGCGACGAAGCGGCCCGGATCGGGACCGTCAGGCAGATCGTCAATATCGATCATCATGTCTCCAATGGCGGTTTCTGTGAGCTCCGGCTCATCGATCCGGCGGCCAGCTCCACAGGGGAACTGATATTCCGCCTCCTGACCGCAATGGACGCGGAGATCGATCCCGGGATGGCGACGAACCTCTATACGGCCATCCTCACCGATACCGGCGGCTTCCGCTACGGCAATACCGGCCGGGACGCCCTGACGGCGGCGGGTTCGCTCGTGGCCCGGGGCGCAAATCCGCAGTGGATATCGGAAAATATCTATGAAAGATTTCCCCTGGCCAAGATCCTCCTCATGGCGAAGGTGATGCAGAGCCTAAGCTTCGATTGCGGGGGGCGGGTCGGATCGCTGACGGTCATGCGCCGGGATTTTGAAGAGACGGGGGCCCTTCCCGAACATACGGAGGGATTTGTCGATCTGCCTCGAACCATCGAGGGGGTGATCATCTCCATCCTCTTTACGGAAATGCCGGATAACCGCTTCAAGGTCAGCATGCGTTCCAAAGGGGCAACGGATGTCGCCGCCGTCGCCGCCGCTTTTGGGGGCGGGGGGCATGTCAATGCGGCGGCCTGCCGGATCGAGGGGGACATAGCGACGGTAAAGAGGCGTCTTTTCGATGCTCTTTGCCTGCCGGATGAGAAATGAACGGCGTGGTGGTGATCGACAAACCATCCGGTCCGACCTCGCATGATGTCGTCCTGGCGGTGAGAAAGGCCCTGGGCGGTGTCCGGGCGGGACATACGGGGACCCTGGATCCTCTGGCGACAGGTGTCCTCCCGGTGTGCGTCGGTGAGGGGACAAAGCTCGCCCCCTTTCTGGCCGGGGGAACCAAAGAGTATCACGTGACCATGCTGCTGGGGGTGAGTACGGATACCCTGGATATCCAGGGGCAGGTGATGGACCGCCGGCCCCCCGCGGTCGACACCGAAGAGATCCGGTCGGTTTTGCAACGTTTTCTGGGCCGGAGTGAACAGACTCCCCCCCGCTATTCGGCGGTGAAGGTGCAGGGCCGGGCCCTTTACAAGTGGGCCCGCCGGGGGATCGAGGTCGCCGCGGCGCCGCGGCCGGTGGAGGTTTTCGCACTGGCGGTGGAGGAAATATCCCTGCCCTATGTGACCTTTCGCCTGTCCTGTTCGGCGGGGACCTATGTACGCTCCCTTTGCGCCGACGCCGGCGGACTCCTCGGCTGCGGGGCCTGTGTGGCGGCACTGCGGCGGACCCGCAGCGGGTCCTTCTCCGAGGCGGCGGCGGTGGTCATGGATGATACGGGGGGGCAGGACCGGCGGGAACGGTTGCGGGAAGGCATCATTCCCCTGGCGGCGGCGCTGCCGGAGCTGCCGGTCATCGCCGTGCCGGACCACTGGCGGCGCCGGATCGGGGAAGGGTGGCAGCCCCGGGCGGAAATGATAAATGATCGTGATGATATTCCTTTTCTTGCTCCGGGAGATATGGTAAAGCTAACCGACCGGGATGGGGAATTGGCAGCTCTCGCCCGGATGCTCAGCGGCAGTGCGGAGCTCAGGATGCTGCCGGGCGACGCGCCCGTCATGAAGCTGTTGCGGGTTTTCAACGAAAACAATAAAAAAACGAGATAAACAGTAAAGAGGGAGGAACGAAAGTGTTAGATTCGGAAAAAAGGCAAGAGATCATTGCCCAATACAAGCTGCATGAAAAGGACACGGGTTCTCCGGAGGTCCAGATCGCCCTGCTCAGTGCACGGATCGAATATCTCACCGAGCATTTCAAGATCCACAAGAAGGATCACCACTCCCGGCGGGGTCTTTTGAAGCTCGTCGGCCAGCGGCGGCGTCTGTTGGACTATGTGAAGAAAAAGGATGTAGAACGTTACCGGGCCGTGATCTCACGCCTCGGACTTAGAAAATAGCGATAAGCATTTAGAGAGGATATGAAAGTTTGATGAAAGAAATATTTGCGGGCGAATTTGCGGGAAGAAAGCTGTCGATAACGGCCCGTTATCTGGCGGAGCAGGCCGATGGGGCGGCATTGGTAACATATGGGGATACGATGGTCCTCGTGACGGTCGTCTCTCTGAAAACGGCCAGGGAAGGCCTTGATTTTCTTCCCCTGACGGTTGATTATCAGGAAATGACCTATGCCGCGGGGAAGATCCCCGGCGGTTTCTTTAAACGGGAGGGGAGGCCTAATGAAAGGGAGATCCTGACCTCCCGCATGATCGATCGTTCGATCCGCCCGCTTATCCCCAAGGGCTATTATTACGAGACGCAGATTGTGGCCAATGTCCTTTCCCTGGACACGGACAACGATCCGGCGGTGGCGGCCATGATCGGGGCGTCGGCGGCCCTGGAAATGTCGGATGTCCCCTTCAAGGGACCGGTCGCCGGTATCCGGGTGGGCCGGGTCGGCGGTGAACTGGTTTGCAATCCCGGCGCCGAGGCCCTGAAGGAAAGCGACTTCAATATCTTCCTCACGGGCAGGAAAATCACCCCCGGGCCCTCGGGACGGGATTTTGACGTCAATCTGGTCATGCTGGAAGGGGAGGCGAACGAGGTTGCCGAGGAGGATCTGGTCGCCGCCATCAACACCGGGCTGGAGGCCATGCGCCCCATCATCGCGCTCCAGGAGCAACTGCGCCGGGAAATCGGGAAGGAAAAGAGGTCCATGGCGGAGGTGGCGGTGGATGAGGGGTTGGAAAAACTCGTGGCCGAAACGGTGACCGCGGGTCTGCAGGAAGCCTACCAAATCCCCCGGAAACTGGAGCGCTATGCCATGATCGATGCCCTTCGGGAGAAGGCCGTGAAGACTTGCGCCGTGAAGGCCGCCGGTGCCGACGATCCCGCCCCGGTTGCCGATCCCGTCCTGGTTTCCCAGGTCATCCGCATCTTCGAAACCCTGGACCGGAAGATCCTCCGGGAGAAGATCCTGAAGGAAAAACGGCGGATCGACGGCCGCTCCTTCACCGATATCCGGCCCATCTCCGCCGAAGTCGGCCTGCTGCCCCGGGTTCACGGTTCCGCCCTCTTCAACCGGGGTGAGACCCAGGCCCTGGCCTCCATGACCCTGGGGACGTCGTCGGACGAACAGCGGATCGATTTCATCGGCGGTGAAGAACGGCGGACCTTTATCCTCCATTACAACTTCCCCCCCTACTCGGTAGGGGAGGCGAAGCGGCTCGGCAGCCCCGGGAGGAGGGAAATCGGCCACGGCAACCTGGCCCGCCGGGCGTTGGCGCCGGTTCTGCCCGGTGCGGACGCTTTTCCCTATACGATCCGCATTGTTTCCGAAATCCTGTCCTCCAACGGTTCGTCTTCCATGGCGACTGTCTGTGGCGGCTGCCTGTCCCTCATGGACGGCGGCGTGCCCATCAAGGCCCCGGTCGGGGGCATCGCCATGGGCCTTCTCAGCGAAGGGGACGACGTGGTGATCCTCTCCGACATCCTTGGCGACGAAGACCATGCCGGGGATATGGACTTCAAGGTCTGCGGTACGAAGAACGGCGTCACCGCCATGCAGATGGACATCAAGATCGACAACCTCACGGAGGACATCCTCAAGCGGGCGCTCCGGCAGGCCCGGGAGGGCCGGATCCATATCATCGACAAGATGCTGGAGGCGCTTGCCGCCCCCCGGGCGGATATCTCCCCCTACGCCCCCCGGATCACCACCGTGAAGGTGAAACCGGAAAAGGTCCGGGATGTCATCGGCAGCGGCGGGAAGAACATCCGACAGATCGTCAGTGAAACCGGCGTGACCATCGACGTGGAAGACGACGGCACGGTCACCATTGCCTCCGTGGATGCCGAGGCGGCGGCCCGGGCCGTGGCCATGGTCCGCTGGCTTACCGAAGAGGCGGAAATAGGCCGGATCTATACCGGTACGGTGAAGAAGGTCGTCGATTTCGGCGCCTTTGTGGAGATCCTTCCCGGCACGGAAGGTCTGGTGCATATCTCCCAGCTCGCCAAAAACAGGGTCAACAAGGTGACGGACGTGGTCAACGAAGGAGATGAGATCATGGTCAAGGTCATCGAGATCGACAAGCAGGGGAAGATCCGCCTGAGCAGGAAGGAAGCTTTGGGGGAGAATGTATCGTAAAACCATCCTGGAAAACGGACTGCGCGTCGTCTCGGAAGAGATCGCTCATGTCCGCTCCGTATCCATCGGTATCTGGGTCGAATGCGGTTCCCGTTACGAAAACGTGGAGAACAACGGGATCGCCCATTTTATCGAGCATATGCTCTTCAAGGGGACGGAGCGCCGGAGCGCCTTCGACATCGCCGCGGACATCGATTCCGTGGGCGGCGTCATGAACGCCTTCACGAGCAAGGAGCTGACCTCCCTGTACATCAAGATCCCCGATTACCATCTCGGGCTGGCGGTCGATCTCCTTGCCGATGTCTTCAATAATTCCCGCTTCGACGAAACGGAGATCGCCAAAGAGAAATCCGTCGTCCTCCAGGAGATCAGCATGCTGGAAGACTCCCCCGACGATTATATCCATGATTTCTTCGAGGCCAATTTCTGGCAGAAAGACCACTTGGGGATGCCGGTTCTGGGGACCAGGGAGCGGGTGGAGAGCTTTACCAGGGATGACCTGCAGGGGTTTTTCCGGAGTCGGTATCGGGGCCGGAACGTTGTGCTCACGGCGGCGGGTCACCTGCAGCACGACGTCTTCTTGGGGCTGGTGAGGCAGGCCTTCGGGGAGATGGGCGGCGATGCGGCGCGGAACGGCTTTGCGACCCCGAGTGTGACCGCGAACATCTCCGTCCTGGAGAAGGATCTCGAACAGGTCCATATGATGATCGGCACCCTCGCCCCCTCCTCGGTCAGTGCCGACCGCCACGCCGGATTTCTCATGAACGCCGTGCTGGGAGGGAGCATGAGCTCCCGGCTGTTCCAGGAAATCCGGGAAAAGAGGGGGCTGGCCTATGCCGTCCATTCCTATATCACCCCGTATATGGATACGGGGATGCTGGCGGTCTATGTCGGAACGGGGAAAGAGGAGGTTCCGCAGGTTTTGGGGTTGATCATCGACGAAATGATTCGCCTGACAAAACAACCCCTTACCGCAAAGGAACTCCAGGGGGCGAAGGAACTTATCAAGGGTAATTTTCTCCTTTCCATGGAGAGTACGGACAATCGAATGACCCGGTTGGCGAAAAACGAGATCTGTTTCGGCCGTCATGTCGCCCCCGAAGAGGTGACCGCCGCCATCGACGCCGTCACTCCGGAAGATGTCCTGGTTTTGGCGCAAGAGTTGTTCAACCCCAGTACGATCTCCATCGCCGCCATCGGCCCGGTGTCGGAGCGGGATCTGACCATGCATGTCCTGAAGGGATAGGCGCGAGGCAGTCGGCAATTGCGGGAAGCCGTCGAGATAGATATCATGCAACTGCCGGGAAGCGAGGATCTGCCCCTGCCCCGTTACATGACGGAGCATGCCGCCGGTATGGACATCTGCGCCGCCGTTGTCGGGGAAACCACCATCCCCCCCGGATGCCGGGCGGTGGTTCCCACCGGCATCGCCGTTGCCCTTCCCGCCGGCTACGAAGCCCAGATCCGGCCCCGGAGCGGCCTGGCCATGAAACACGGCGTGACCCTCGTCAACGCCCCCGGGACTATCGACGCCGATTACCGGGGGGAGATAAAACTCCTGCTGATCAATCATGGCGAAGCCCCCTTTACCGTCCAAAGGGGCGACCGGGTGGCGCAGATGGTGATCCAGCGGGTGTGCCGCGGGCAGTGGCGGTGCCGTGAAAAGCTGTCGGCCACGGGGAGGGGGACGGGGGGCTTCGGCCATACCTGACGACGGCTCCACAACGGCCGTCTCGTCCCGGCTCCCAAAACGGGCGCCGGTCGCGGCCGTCCTTGCCTATGGGGGAGATTTGTAGCGCGTAAAGTCTTTTTGAGGTTGACCGCATGAAGAAAAACAGGGTGAGCAAGACCTACCAGGAGATCAACGAGAAGATCCGTCAGGGCAAGGCGGTGGTGGTGACCGCGGAAGAGATGATCGACGTGGTGGAACGCCACGGCGAGGTGGAGGCGGCCCGACGGGTGGATGTGGTGACCACGGGAACCTTCAGCCCCATGTGCTCCTCCGGGGCCTTCCTGAACTTCGGCCACACCTCGCCGAAGATCAAGGCGGCCCGGGTCTGGCTCAACGACGTCCAGGCCTACGGGGGCCTGGCGGCGGTGGACTGCTATCTCGGGGCCACGGAGGTGGCGGAGGGGGATCCTCTCAACAGCGTCTATCCGGGCGAGTTCAACTACGGCGGCGGCCATGTCATCGAAGACCTGGTGGCGGGCAACGTGGTCCGGCTGCGCCTGGAAGGCTATGGAACGGACTGCTATCCCGCCCGGAAGCAGGAAAAGAACATGACCCTTTCCGACATGCGGGACGCCATCCTCTTCAACCCCCGCAATGCCTACCAGAATTACAGTTGCGCCGTGAACATGTCGGACAAGACGATCTATACCTATATGGGGATGCTGCGCCCCCGCATGGCCAACGCCAACTATGCCACGTCGGGTCAATTGAGTCCCCTGTTCAACGATCCCTTTTACCGCACCATCGGTCTGGGAACGAGGATCTTCCTGGGCGGCGCCCAGGGATACGTGGCCTGGCAGGGCACCCAGCACAACCCCCATGCCCTCCGGGGGAAGAACGGTGTCCCCCGGGAGGGTGCCGGCACCCTGGCCACGATCGGCAACCTCAAGGAGATGTCGCCCCAGTGGCTGGTGGGGGCCAGCATGCTGGGCTACGGCGTGTCCCTGTACGTGGGGATAGGTATTCCCATTCCCATCCTCGACGAGGAGATGGCGCGCTTTACCGCGGTCCGGGACAGCGATATCTACACCCAGATTTACGATTACAGCATGGATTATCCCAAGGGAGAGCTCAAGAGCCTGGGGGAGGTTAGTTATCGGGACCTGAGGAGCGGAGAAATCGTCCTGAACGGCAAGAAGGTCGCCACGGCCCCTTTGTCCAGCTATTACAAAGCCCGGGAAATCGCTGTGATTTTGAAGGAGTGGATTGAGAGAGGAGACTTTCTGCTCGGTGAACCTCAACAGCTCCTGCCGACGGTTTGAAGAGCGAAAAAAAATTTTTTGAAGATGCTATTATTTCTGTTGCTAAGAAAGGGATTTTATTTTACATTGGCCACAAATTGATCATTAAAAAGCAGATATCATGAAATTCGGGCGTTATGTGCTGGTATTGGCTTTGTTGATCGGCGCCTTGATGATCTTCGGCAACCGGGGCCTGATCGATAATTATAAAATGCGGGAGCAACTAAAGTCCCTACGCAAGATCAACCATGAAATCGCACAGGAAAACAAGGAATTGCAGAAAACCGCCCATTACCTGCGAACCGATCTTGCCTACATTGAAATGGTGGCCCGCAACGATCTGGAAATGGTCAAGAAGGGGGATCTGGTTTATAGAAACGCCAAATAATCACGAGCGCTGAAAAAATGATCGACTTCAAGTCACTTTTTGCCAAGAAAAAGGAGCAGGGAGGGGCGGCACCCGGAGCCCCGGCCAAAGGGAAGGAAAGCGGCGCCGCCACGTTGAAGGACAGCAAGCTGGGCAAGAGTCTGCAAAACTTGTCCCAGTTCGATCTCAAGGCCCTCTTTTCCGGAAAAAAACAGTTCGTCGGTCTCGACATCGGCTCCAGTTCCCTGAAATTAGTGGAAATCCTTGGTGAAAAGGGATCCTATACGATGAACCGCTTTCTCATGGCTCCCCTGGAGAAAGGGGTTATCGTGGATGGGGTCGTGGCGGAAGTCGATACCCTTGCCGAAGCGATCAAAGCGCTTTTCAAGAATTCCGGCTGCCAGAAGAAGGAGATCGTCGCCTCTTTATCCGGCCATAACGTCATCATCAAAAAGGCCCCTTTCCCCCAGATGGAGGAAAAAGAACTCCAGGAGACCATCCGCGACGAGGCAAGCAAGTACCTCCCCTTCGACAACATGGACGACGTGAATTTCGATTTTCAGGTGCTGGGGCCCAGCGCGAACAACCCCCATCTCAACGATGTCATCATTGTGGCTACCAAAAAGGAAATGATGGACGGGTATGTGGAGGCCGTCGAACTGGCCGGCCTGTCCCTAGCCATCATGGACGTGGATTCCTTCGCCCTGGAAACGATGTACATGGAGAATTACGATTTCGAAGAGAAGGATGTGGTCGTCATCGCGAACATCGGCGCCAGCATCACCAATCTCAATGTCATGCGCAACGCCACCTCCATCTTTACGCGGGACTTTACCATGGGCGGCAATATGATCACCGAGGCCATAGAATCCCAGTTCGGGGTGTCCACCGCGGATGCGGAAAAGATCAAGCTCTTTGGCCCCGAAGGGGACGAATACACCAAGGGGGAGTTTTTCCGCAACACCCTCATGTATCTGGCCGATCCCATCTGTGGGGAGATCGAACGTTCCATCGATTATTTTCGTTCCACTTACAGCGACGAAGACATCAAACTGGTGCTGCTGGCCGGCGGCGGGGCCAATATTCCCGGAATCACAAGCGATCTTACCCAGCGGTTGTCCGTGCCCGTGGAGATCATCAACCCGTTCCGAAAGATCGCTTACAACCGCAAGACCCTGGATGACGACTACATCAAAGAGATCGCCCCCATTGCCGCCGTCGGGGTGGGGCTGGCGTTGAGAAAGCTGGGGGACAAATGATACGGATCAATCTTCTCCCCTATCATGAAAAGGCCAAGAAGGAATCCCAGGCGAAGCAGATCATCATTATCGCCGGCTCCCTGATCATCTTTCTCTTGATTGTCGGGGCCGTCCATTTCTGGATCACCGTCTCGGTGAGTTCCCTGGAAAAAGAGGTCAAAGCCAAGGAAGAGAGGATTGTCGTCCTCAAAAAGATCATCGGCGAGGTGGAACAGATCCGGAACGAAAAGCGGGTCCTGGAGAGGAAACTGGGGGTCATCCAGAATCTCGAGAAGAGCCGCGACTATCCGGTCCGCCTCTTTGCCGACGTCGCCAGTCAGGTGCCCACGAAGGACGTCTGGCTGGAGAAGCTCACCCAGAGCGGCCAGTCTCTCGCCGTAGAAGGCAGGGCGCGGGACAATTTCGCCGTCGTGCGGTTCATCAAGAATATGGAAGTGTCCATGTATATCCAGTCCGTGGAACTCGTTTCCTCCAAGCAGACGGAGGTGTCGGGGATGAAACTCCAGCAGTTTGTCCTTTCCTGTGTACTGAAGAGTGGTGTGTAGGCTATGGCGATCACTGCGGAAGATCTGAAAAAAATCTCGCCGAAGATGCTGGCGGCCCTCCTGGCCGTGGCGTTTCTGCTCCTCGGTTATTTCTACTGGTTCTTCCTTTTCAATCCCGCTTGGGAGAAACGTTCCGCCTTGCAGACCAAAACGGCGGATCTGGCCCAGGAGATTGCGGAAAAAGAGCGGATCGCCGGGCAAAAAGATAAATATCTCAAGGAAGTAGCGCTTTTGAAAGAGGCCTTCGTCATCGCTTTGGCCAAGCTTCCCGATCAGCGGGAGATTCCGGGACTTTTACAGGCCGTGTCCCTGGCGGGGAAGACGGCGGGAATCGAGTTCCTGCTCTTTGAGCCGAAGCCCCCGGAGAAGCCCCCCGAGCAGCCGGCGGGAAAAGGGGCGGAGGTAAGGGCCAATTTGAAACCGTCGGACCAGCGGGCCGAACAGCAGAAGCCCGGGGAGGCGGCCAAGGGCGCTCCCAAACCCCCGGCGGCGCCGGAGCGGTTCTATGAGGAGATCCCGGTGCGGGTGAACGTCACCGGCGGGTTCAACAACATGGTCTATTTCTTCGACAGGGTCGCGAAACTGCCCCGGATCGTCAATATCGAGGATATCAGCTTCGGCGACGCCAAGGATGTGCCGGGGCGGGGGCGGCTGGTCAATACTACCTGTACGGTCAAGACCTATATGTTTACGGAAAAAGTGGAGAAAAAGGGCGGGAAAAAGGATGAGAAGAAGAAGTAGGCTGCTGTGGCCGGCGATCATGGCGGTAATATTTCTCCTGGCGGGGTCGGGTTGGTCCGCACCGCCGCCGGATACAAAGCCCGCTTCGGTCCCCGCCCCGGCGGCGGCGCCGGAGCCCCGGCCGGTCTTTACTTTCAATCCCGCGGGCAAGCCGGACCCCTTCAAACCGTTTGTAGAGGCGGAGCTGGCAATGCGCAAACGCCTGGAGCTGGCGAAAAAGAAGAATCTGCCCGTTTCACCCCTGCAGCGGGCGGGGGTGGAGAGCTTCCGGCTCCTGGGCATCGCCGGAAACAACACCAAGCGACTGGCGCTCATTCAGGACGCCGCCGGGAGACCGTATTATTTATCCGTGGATACGTACATCGGGCTTCATAACGGCAGGGTGGTGGCAATACGCAGTGACCGGGTCGTGGTGGAGGAGCCGGTACCGACGAAGGTCAGCCGGAAGGGGAAAACCCGGATTATAGAAATGAAGCTTCGCAAAGAAGGAGAAGAGGGGAGACCATGAACGGACACTTATCATGGACTTGCTGGGTGATGATCGGCGTCTTGCTTTTTGGAGTTATCGGCACCGCCGCGGGGGCGCCGGCACCGGGTTCCGGGGAGCAGCCAAATCCGGCCGCGGCTGCGACACTGAAAGCGGACAGCCAGACGGGTTATCTGGAGGACATCCGGTTCGAGAGGGCGGCGGGCAAGGAGCGGGTGATTATCATGCTTTCCCGGCAGGCCGGTGTCCAGATCGACGCGAAGGGCGAGACGGCACTGCTGTTGAGGATACCCAATACCTTCGTGCCGGAAGACCTCCGCAAACCCCTGGGGCAGGGGTCGCTGGCCAGTGTCCTCCGGGCCTTCCCCAGCCAGGGACGGGAGGATGGCAAGCCCCTGGCCCTGATCACCATCGATCTCCCGCAGCGCCGCCCCTACTTGGTGAAACAGGAGGGAAACAACGTCGTCATCGATTTCCAAGTGGGCGCTCGGCCGGCCGGTGACGACGCCAAAAGTACCGCCGCTGCCGCCGGCGTTTCTTCCCCGGGCAAGACCGTCCCGGCGGCGGGTAAAGCCGTCTCCGCCCCGGCCGGCGGGGCCGCCGACACGGCAAAGAAGGAGGACACCCCCGCCGCCGCCGTCCCGGGCGGACCGAAATACACCGGACAGAAAATCAGCATCGATTTCCACGACGCGGATCTCCGGGCCGTACTCCGGCTCCTGGGCGAGCAGGCGGGGAAAAGCATCGTGACCAGCCCCGAGGTGAAGGGCACGATTACGATCAGCATGCAACAGGTTCCCTGGGATCAGATCCTGGATACGATTCTGGACCTTTACAGTCTGACCATGCGTGAAGAGGGAAGCGTCATCACCATTTTGTCCCTGGACAAGGCCCAAAAGGATGAAAAGGCCCGCCAGGATGCCCTCAAGGCGCGTAAGGAGGCCGAAGAAGCGGCCAAAAAGGCGGCCACCGAAGCCGATCTCGAAAAGGGTAAATTAAGGCAGCTCATGATCGAGGCGAAGATCCTGGAAGTGAACGAGACTTTCATTCGTGAGATCGGCGTCCGGTGGGGCGGGGGAGTAAAAACGGATATAGGAAACGGCGACTATTATTCCCTGGGTTTGCTCGGAGGGACATATCCGTTGGCGACCCCCATCACAAAACTGAATACCGGCGTCGCCCTGACCAGAGACGCCCTGGCCTTGAGCATGGGAAGCGCCATGCTCCCCTCGCTGGGGATTATTATGGGCGGCGCGAACGCGGTTCTGCAGGCGCAGATAGCGGCCATCGAAGAAAACGACTCCGGGAGGGTCTTGTCCTCTCCACGGGTCCTTACCCAGGATAAGCAAAAAGCGACCATTGAACAGGGCGAGGAGATCCCCCTCGTGACACCGGCCACCGCCAACAATCCGGCGACGACCACCTACCGGAAGGTACCCCTGACCCTGGAAGTAACACCGCAAATCTCGAGCGACAATCACATCCTCCTGACGATCCTGGCAAAAAATGAAAGGGTGAACAGGTCGGAGAAAGATGCCCAGGGTAATTATCCTTTCTATACGAGTAAGGTGGATTCCAAGATTCTGGTCAAGGACGGCGATACGATCGTCATCGGCGGCATCACGAGGACGGAGGACACGAAAAGCGTAACGGGCGTACCCTGGTTGTCCCAGATCCCCTTTATCGGCTGGCTGTTCAAGTATGAAGAGATTCAGAAAGTCAAGCGGGAACTCCTGATTTTCGTTACCCCGCGGATCATCAAAGCGGAAGAGGCGGCGCATACCCGGATGTAACGGTTTCTCTCGTGCCGGGAAGAGAGGGACGATGGACGCCGCTAAACAAAAGGATTTCCGGATCGATCAGGCGTCGGAGACATAAGTTTTGGCAAAGAATAAAAATTGTTTTACAGGGGCCATGTTGATTATCGCACTGATGAGCTTGGTCAGTGCCTGTGACAATAACCTGGGGAAACCGGCGGATAAAATTCCCCCCACCGTTCCCAATGGAGTTTCCATCACCGCCCTTTCTCCACCGGCCGTGAAAATAGACTGGCATCCCGCGGCGGATGACCTGTCCGGCGTGAAGGGATATATAATATACCGTGACGGGAAGTTTCTTAAGAAAGTAGCGGAGACATCATTTATCGACAACGACGTGACGCCGAAAAAGAAAATCTGTTATCGCGTTTCCACCATCGATAACGCCGGCAACGAGTCGCCCCCAAGTACGGAAGTATGCGCGATCTTATGATTTGTAAGGCAATGAGCCATGTCCCTTTTGACTAAGGATGAGGTAAGAATGATGAGAGTCAAGGCTTCTCGAGCGATTGTTTTTATGACGATAATCTGCCTTATCGCGGCTCTGGGTGGTTGTGGAAGCAGCGATCCCAGTCAGTCGGGATCTTCGGGCGGCGGCGGATTGTTTGCTTCTATTGCGGGCTTTGTTGTCGACGGCTACATCAGCGGCGCCAAGATCCAGGCTTATCAAATCAACGCTAACGGTACGAAAGGGGCGGCGGTCGGTAGTTCGACAACTTCCGATGCTACCGGCGCCTACAGCCTGAACCTCGGCAACTACACAGGGCCGGTCTTGATCGAAAGCAGTGGTGGTTCCTACACCGATTGGGCTACCGGCGCCGTGGTGAACATTCCCGCCGCCGGTGTTATGCGGGCGGTTGTTCCAAATGTGAGCGCCTCCACGCCACTGACGGTACACATAACGCCTCTTACTTATATGGCGGCCCAGCGGGCGCTGCAGGATATCGCCGTGAATGGTACCGCGGCGGCCACGGCCATCAGTAACGCCAATAACCAGATCAGTAAATATTACGGCAGCTTCAATATCTTAACCGATAAGCCCATCAACCCTACCGTGGCCGGTTCCGCGGCGGGGGTGTCGCAGACACAAGTGGATTACGGCATGGTCCTGGCCGGTATTTCCCAGACTGCCAGCGACAAGGCATGGCAACCTTTTTCTCTTGTCACCGCCCTGGCGCTGGATGCCACCGACGGCACATTCGACGGCAAACAGGGCACGACACAGTTAACCGTGGCCAAGAACGCCGGCGGTACGGATAATTTGCCGGCGACCGCCGGTAAAACGGATATGGCCAACGAGATCGACACTTTTCAAAAGTCAGTCCAGAACAAGTCCGGAGGGACGACGACGCCGGCGATCATCAATGATCTGAAAGCTACTTCCGGCACTGTTTCCAGTAGGCCCGATCCCCCTGCTAAGGTGACCGCCACCGCGGCGTCTTCTGCGCAAGTCAATCTGACCTGGGATGCCGTTAACGGTGCCGAAGGTTATAAAATTTATCGGGACGGGACGCTCCTAAAAACGGTTTCCAAGACGGTTACGACGCTTGCCGATACGGGTCTGACTCCCAACACATC
>ERZ795050.971-NODE-971-length-40528-cov-68.514689_pt1 | contig 40528 bp, 32 predicted proteins | sample MGYA00375134_ERZ795050 | MGnify/ENA primary metagenome ERZ795050 (study PRJEB30179, sample SAMN05720221) | activated sludge metagenome | isolation source: Anaerobic digester | place: Japan | collected 2015-05-26 ... | reverse complement strand
TCTGACCACTGCTTTATGAACACAGGAGGAGGAGATGAACGATTTTTGCAAGATCTGCGGCTCGCCCACTGCAGAGATGCTCCACAGGAAGTTCCGGTTGAAATACTACTACTGTCACGAGTGCGGATTCATCTCGAAGGATGAGAATTCGTTGATTACACGGGAAAAAGAGCTTGAGATATACAGCAGGCACAACAACAGTATAGACGATCCGCGTTATGTGGCTTATTTCAAGAGATTCATAGAGGAAGCGGTGATTCCTTTCTGCAGGGGAAAGAGAGGTCTTGATTACGGCAGCGGCCCTTCTCCCGTGCTGGCCACGATTCTGGAGAGGGACTACGGCTTTTCGATGGATATTTACGATCTCTTCTTCTCGCCTGACAGGATTTACGAGGGGAAGACCTACGCCATGATAACCTCGACGGAAGTGATCGAACACCTCCAGAATCCACTCGAGCATTTCGAAATCTTCAAAAAGTGCATGGGGGAAGGAAGTGTTCTATCGATAATGACTCTCTTCCACCCCGAAAGCGAGGAGGAGTTCCTGAACTGGTACTATATGAGGGATATGAGTCATATCTCTTTCTATACTCCCCAAACGATGAGGGTCATTGGAGAAAAGACCGGTCTGGAGGTTATCTACACTGATAATCTGCGCTATACGACATACGTACAGAAAAGAAATACGACCCGGTTTAGTCTTTGATCCGCCGGAGTTATTCGCCGGACATTCTTGAGCTTCTCACTCCGGTGGTTTTCGCGTTGTTGCCCGCTGGCGCGTCAGGTGAGGCTGTCGATTGTTTTTGCCAGTTCTTCGCCCGATTTCAGCAGCTCCGCTTCCACTTCTTTGTAGTTCTTTCCAAGCTGTACGCCCTTGAAGGTCTTGGTTCCGACCACCTGTCCGCCCAGCTTTTTCACCTTACTGGAGAAGCGCGCCATGGCCTTTTCGTTGGTTTCGCCGGCTCCAACACCTACAAGAAAGAGTTTTTTGCCGCCGATGCCGGCTTTTTTTATGAACGTGTTCATCTGGGCCGAGGGATGCCAGGCGTAGATGGGCGTCAGCAGGACCAGGAAATCGACGTTTTTTATGTCCGGCAGTGGCTCTTTGAGAGCCGTCCCCAGGCCGAGTATCGATGCGAAAGCGGGAGCGAATTTTCTTTTTTCTCTGTCTTCCAGTTTGAAGAGTTTGAAGCCCGATTTTTCGGAAAAGCTCTTTGCGATAACTTCCGTTGATCCGGTGAAACTATAATACACAGCCGTTCCGGTCATATAATGAACCTCCCTCTTTCAGGAATCTTCCCTTCGAGAAGACACCCTTTATTTCAAGTTCGTCGTTCAGGATAAGGAAATTGGCCTTTTTGCCTTCCTTTATGAATCCCAGACCGGACGAGTCGAGTTTGTAGAAACGCGAGGGGTTAGATGTGAAGGGCATTAGGGCGCGGTGAATTTCGAGTCCGTGCTCTTTCACGAGACTCACAAAGGTTTTTCTGAGCGTATCGACTGGACCGGATCTTATACCGATCAGATTCTTCTGCTCATCAAAGAGGGGCATTGAGCCGAGCCCGTCCGAGGAGACACAGAACCTTTCAAAGTTGTAGCCGCGAGATTGTAGATCGGCCAGGGTATGGGCAGTCCGGTTTTCGTCGGCGGTGAAGTCTATGTAGCCGTCACGCTCCTTCACCCAGTTCAGACCTTCGGCCAGTAATCTTTCGGTGCGGTCTATGTGGGTCGGGATGATTTGCTTCGGATTAAGTGTCCCGTCGTCGGTGGCCTCCATTAGCGGCTTCAACCCGGCCCGGGCGTCGCCCATGTGGAGAACCGTCACCCCGGATTTGCCCGAAAGCATCCCGGCGACCCTGGCGTCCATGGCCATTCGCTGGAGCTCTGCAGCGGTCATATTGCTGCTTCTGTGATCGGAAACGGCCACCTCTCCCACACCGATTATCTCGGGCACCAGAACTATATCCTTCATCAAGTCGCCGGTGAGAGTTTTGAGCGGGTACCTGTAAGAGCCCGTGAGCATGAAGGCGTTGATTCCTTCGTTGTTGAAGTCGCGCACTTTGGCCAGTAACGAGGCGTGGTCCCTGGTGATGCCGTCGGTGCCGAGCATACCGACCACCGTGGTCGTTCCGACATCTATGAACTGCCCGGCAAAACCTTCGGAAGTTCTGGTGGAGAAGCCGCCCTCGCCACCGCCCCCTATGAGATGTGTGTGACCATCGACAAAGCCCGGTACGGCTATCATGCCGGTCCCATCGACGAGTCTTCCTCCCATTGAAAGTATATCGCTCGAGGGTATGTTTTCGAAGATCTTCAGTATCTCTTCGCCTCCGACGAGCATATCCATTTTCCCGATCGGCCCGGGTGAGTAAACGCTTATATTTTTAATGAGCAAAAGCATCGGATTCACCTCCGGCGATAGATAATTATGGACGGGCCTTGAGAAGCTTTTCCAGGTTGTCGAAAGTTTCGTCTTCGAGAAGGTAGTAGTTCTTCTTCAGAGCCACTTTCTGGTAAGCTTTCAAGAAGGCCACGGTGTCGCCGACGGTTTTCACGAGGTTTTCCTTTCCAAACTCGTTCTCTATCTCGATTGCCATTTTCATGCCGATGGGCGCAAGGCTGCCCGTTGTGAACCAGCTCCGGGACATGAGAGCGCGGGCCTCCCTTTCGGTGATGACTCCCCCGGCGAGGTTCAAAAAGACCTCCTGGAGGAGCTCGAGATGTTTCTCGAACTCGGCCATGATTTTGGCTCTGGTCAGGGCTATCCTTTTCAAGGAGGGGATTTTCGAAGCGTCGTTGACGAGATTGGCGATCCCCTCCGTCTCGAGACACATGAACCTGTAAGCAAGCATTTCGAGAGGTTTATCGCCAAATTCCAGACGCTCCGAAGTGACGGAGTTTCTGCCTATATGGTGCGCTTCGTGGGCCATAACTCCGGTGATGGCGTCCAGCCCGATGTCCATGGCGAAGATCGGGTCGAAATAGACGCCAAGATTATCGGCGTTGGCGTTGTAGGGCATCGGCACGAAGTAAACGTTCAGCTTCTCGAAGGAGGCCGAAGGCGGCAGATATTCCCGGGCCATTTTTATGGCTTCTTCTCTTATAGAGGCCTCGCGCTTGCCCATCAGGCCGAAGAAGAGTCTGAGTTCCTCTTCACGCTTTCTTATGTTTTCTATATATGCTATAAGCTCAGTGCAGTCCTTCGAAAGTCCGCTGTGATCTTCCTCTCCCGAAAGGGCCGCGGCCAGGCATCTTTTGGCCTCTTCTTCCGGCACCTGAAACTGGCCGAACATATGCCTCAGGGGTAAGTTCATGATGAAACTCAACCTCTTCTCGAGAGAGGAGGGCGTATCGACGAGTTCTATAAGATCAAGTATCGGCTCTATGTGCAACCATTCCATACTATCGCCTCACAACCTTTTTTCAGATTATACCATTCTTCCAATCCGCAACGGTCTTCTTCAAAGCATTTTAGATATCTCCGCGTGCCTGAAGCAGGATACGAGGTGGTCGTTGACCAGCCCGGTGGCCTGCATGTGAGCGTAAACTATTGTCGGACCCAGGAAGGAAAAGCCCCGCTTCTTGAGGTCTTTAGAGATCTCCACGGCCTTTTCCGTGACCGCCGGGACCTCGTTCTGCCCCGTCCAGTAATTTGTCACTGGCTTTCCACCCGTGAAGCTCCAGATGTAGCTATCGAAGCTTCCAAACTCTTCCCGGACCTTCAAAAAGGCCGCCGAGTTGTTTATGGCGGCCGTTATCTTGCGGCGGTTTCTGACTATTCCAGGGTCATTCATAAGCCTTTCGATATCTCTTTCTCCGTACCTTGATACAGCCTCCGGGTCGAAATCGGCGAAGGCCCGGCGATAGTTCTCGCGCTTTCTGAGAATCGTTATCCAGCTCAGGCCAGCCTGCGCGCTCTCGAGAATCATAAACTCGAAGAGTTTTATATCGTCGTGAACCGGAACGCCCCACTCGTTATCGTGATAGTCGATATATAGAGGGCCTCCATAAGCCCATGGACAGCGAGTTTTTTCCTCCAAACCGATCGTTTCCATCGTTTCACCAGGCTCCGAAGATCTCCTCGACCACGCCTCTCGCCTGCTCGTAAGAGGTAGTTCTGGGATCCCTCATTAAGATCTCGACTATTAAACCGGGATCTTTTTTCATGAAGGCCTCTAGCGCCCACTCCATGCGCATTATCCTCGGTCTGAGATACCAGTCGATCACCCTGTCTGGCAGACGTGGAGCCACATCCTCGATATGGATGCCCTGACTATCGACGACGGCCGTGACCTCTACGGCGACATCGTCGTCGATTCCACTTATCGTACCTTCGTTAAGAGTGTTGACCACGAATCTTGAGGCGTTGTTGTTCACTATGGCGTCTATAAATGGTATGTGCTGCTCGCCGCTCATTTGGGAGGGATCGTAGAGCTTCATCGCCTCGCCTGTGAAGTCACCCGAGAGGCTCTTCGCCCCCTCGGTCACGAGCATTTCCAGGCTGGCCTGTGGATAGTAGGCAATAGCCTGGGCCAGTCCCATCGTGGCCTGTGTGATCTGACCTAGCTGATCTTTGTACCATTGCCAGCCCGGTTCCGAATCGGGACTGCCCCATGGGCTTCCGTACCATCTCTCGAGTGTCTCCTGATCGTAGTGGTACTTCCAGCTGCTGTTCCTGACCGTATCGCCGATTGGCATGATACCGTAGAAGCCGTACATCTCCAACGAGGCCGGTGACATCTGTATTCTGAAGGGACTGACCGGCCTGAAAGGTTCCGCACCCTTTTCGGCGATGTATCTGTCTAGGATAGGATAGGCGTCTCTTCCTTCGTACCTGAACCTGTTCATCCATATCCCGTGGTTCACACCGGCGACTTGCCAGTCTATCTTCTCTCTCTCAAGACCGAGAGTCTCTGCCACTTCGAAGACGTCGTAATGACCATGGCAGAAGCCTATCATCTTTATCTTGCTATTGCGTCTAATCAGAGTGGTACCTTCGAAGACCGGGTTGGCGGCCTGAAGAAGCCATGCGTCGGGGCTGAGCTCTTCTATCGTTCGGGCGATCTGGAGGAAGTATGAGAGCTGGTTCCAGTTGGTCAGAGTGTAATAGTCCGAGACCATATTGAACTCCTGACTGTCTATACCCCTGAAATAACCGTGCTTCTCACCGATCGCCCTTATTCTGTCGAGAAAGGCGTGTCCGCCTACTAGCGCGGTGTTGATCACGAAGTCGCTTCCCTTTATAGCCTCTTGAAGGTCGGTCGTGCTTTTGAAGGTTAACTCGGTTTTCATCTCTGAGGCGAATTTTGTAGCGAGGATCTGTACCGCCTTCAGCCGGTTCTCATCGATATCCATGAGAGTCACTTCGCTCCCGTGGAGACCGCGGGTTTTGCACAGGTCGCTCACCAGCCTGAGCGAGAAGACAGCGCTGCCAGCGCCGATAATGCTTATCTTTACTCTTGACAAGATGATCCCTCCCAGGAAAATATTCGAAACAATAATAACATCTGATCATAGATAAGAGAAACCGTGTGTATAGAAGAGCAAAAAAGCAGTAAGGGGGGATGTTCATTCCGACGCGTGCGTCCAGGTTCTTACGTTCGATATTTTCCTGGTGCGTTTCTTTTTTTGAGGTCTCGTGTGATATCCTATTGCTGAAGTGATAGCTTCATTATTGCCGAAATACTTATTAGCTTTGCAGCAATAGCTTCAATATGGAGATGAGACGATGGATTTTCTTTTAAGTTCCAACATACTGATAGATTTTCCTTTGAAGGACGCCCTCGAAATCTTCGCGCAGAAGAAGGTCGATGGCGTTGAGATCTGGGTCGAGCATCTGTGGAAGGAGAGATCCTCGCTGGAAGATTTGCGCGGCTTCATGGATTCTATGGGGCTGAAGCGTACGCTTCACGCTCCCACCAGAGACGTCAACATCACCTCCTCCAACCCCGGGATAAAGGCCGAGTCGGTCAGGCAGACGCTCGAAGCTCTCGAGATAGCTTACCGGCTAGGCATAGAAGTCGTAACGGTTCACCCGGGACATATGTCCTCTTCCAAGGACAGCCCGGAGGATTTCTTCGAGGAACAGACGCAGGCTCTTTTCAGGATCGGTAAAAAGGCAAAAGAGCTGGGAATTAAAGTCGGGGTGGAAGTTATGGAAAGGAAACCGGGCGAACTGGTGATAGCTCCGGAGGATCTTAACGCTCTTCTCGACATCGTCAATCTCGACTCACTGGGAACGACTTTCGATATAGCCCACGCCGCAACCCACTACAAAGGCTCCATTGAGCCCGCTCAATTGAACGTGAGTATCGTTGATTATATGAAGAGGCTTAAAAAGATCTACAACGTACACGTGAGCAACTCCAGTCTGGAGAAAGTTCACCTTCCCCTCTCCAGAGGAGCATACGATTTTCTGCCTGTGCTGAAGGAACTATCGCAATTTTATAGGGGCACCGTATCGATCGAAGGCTTCGTACCGGGAGATGGAATGAGGGTACTGGAAGAGAACATGAACGTCATCCACCGGTGGAAAGAGGCGCTTTCCAATTTATGAGGTGATTTTGTGAATCTCCGCGGAGCGATACTAAGGCAATACGATAAAGGTCTAAACGATTACTGGATCCCGCCTCTAGTTGCGTGTGACGGAGATAAAAGGCCGGGAAGAATTCAGGACGGCGATACGGTTATCTTCTGCTGCCGAAGGGGGGAGAGAGAAGTCCAGCTGATGGAAAGTTTCGTGGAAAAGCGTTTCGCGGCCTTTCCGGTACGCGACTTTTCGAGGCTCCGTTTCGTGCCGCTGGTAGAGTACCATGAAAAGTTCTCGAAGATAGAGCCAATAGTTTCGCCGGTCAGGCCGGAAAGGACACTGGGCGAAATTCTCAGCGGTGAGGGTAAGAAGCAGCTCGCGGTGACGGAGTCTGAAAAGGAGTCTCACGTTACCTTCTTCTTCAACGGCCGGCACAGTCGTCTCTACCCCGGTCAGGTGGCCGAAATCATACCGAGCTGGAAGGACTTCAAGAATCACCCGGAGATGAAGAGTGCCGAGATCGGCAAGGCAGTGGTGAAGGCGATGGACAGGTACGATTTCATCATAATCAACTTCCCGGCCGGCGACGTGATAGGCCATCTCCAGGAAATGGAATTGAAGGTGAAGGCCGCAGAAGAGATCGATAAAGCGCTGAGCGCGATCTACAGTCAGGCCAAATCTCTCGGACGCACACTGATAGTCACAGCCGATCACGGTCTAATGGAAAGAGGCTTTACCGATGAAGGCACACCTTCTGTCTCCCACACGACGGCGCCGGTCCCCTTCGTAGTAGTCAATCCCATGCTCGGAAAAGATGACATAATCAACGGTGGGTCTCTGGTCGATGTGGCGCCGACGATACTCTCGCTGATGAACATCCGCAAGCCCGAGGAGATGACAGGCCGCTCTCTTCTCAAGAGAATTCCCGTATCAAGCGGCGTGGTTCTGGTCATACTGGACGGCTGGGGAGAGGGCAGCGACGATGCCTCTATCAATCCTCTCAAGGCCGCCTCCACTCCGAACCTCGATTTCCTGAAGAGGAAGTTCCCATTCACAAGGCTTATGGCCAGCGAGGAATACGTTGGACTTCCCCATGGAAGGAGCGGCAACTCCGAGACAGGCCATCTTACCATCGGGGCAGGAAGGTTGATCGAACAAGACGAACTCAGGTTGATGAGAGTCATAGAACGCCGCTTCGAAGACAACCCGGTTCTCGAAAGGGTGTTGAACGATATAAAAGACGGAGCCTCCCTTCATCTGATAGGTATGCTTTCGGAGGCCAGCTCTCACGGGAATATAAACGAGATTCTGTCGATCTCGAAGGTGGCAAAATCAAGGAATGTAGAGAGAATCTTTTCACACCTGATACTCGACGGCCGTAGCGCGCCGCCGAAAAGCGCCGTCGCTTTACTCGAGAAATACCGCGAAGAACTCGGAAAGACCGAAGTAGTAACAGCCGTTGGAAGGGGTTACGCACTGGACAGAAGCAAAGATTACACAGGGAAAACAAAGCCGGTGTATGATGCACTCGTGGAAGGTAAAGGCGAATGCTATTACGGGCTATAAACGGGAGGAAGGGCTCTTGGAAAGAGACATGACTATTCTTGATAGGGTAAGGGAGGTCTATCCAACTCTCACTAGGTCCCAAAAGCTCATCGCCGACAGTATCCTCGAAAACTGGGAAAACATCGCCTTCGTCTCTCCCAAAGAGCTGGGGGCGAGGCTGGGAGTCAGTGAAACGACTGTAATAAGGTTCGCCAGATCGATCGGATACGAAAGCTTCACAGATCTCAGACAGCACAGCCAGGATCTGATAAAGGAGAGGTTGACTCCGGCAGAGAAGATGTCGGCGACGGTGAGAAAGATAAAGTCCGGCGAAACTTCTCTGGAGCGACTGTTGACGGCCGAGGTCGAGAACCTTAAGGAGGGCATTTCCAGGGTTTCGCCGGATGAATTTTATCGTGCCGTCGATCTTATCGAAGGCGCAAACAGGGTCTTCGTGACCGGTCAGGGCGTATCGGAATCGCTGTGCAAGTTCCTCGAATTCAGGTTCAGACGGATGCAAATCGATACACGGGTCGTCACCGGCGGCGGAAAGGGTTTCTACGAGACGCTTCTTCTCATGAACGACAGGGACGTGCTTTTCGGTATAGGCTTCTTTCGCTGCTCACAGGACATACTCAGGGCCTTCGACTACGCAAGGGCCAGGGCAATCCCGACTATCGCACTCACGCACAGCACCGTTTCTGAACTGGCTTTGAGATCGGATGTAACACTGGTCGCCAACAGAGGGCCGGTTTCCTTATTGAACTCGCTCGTCGTTCCGATGGCCATACTCAACGTACTTATTCTCTATCTTGCCGAGAGGGACGAGGAGAAACTTAAAGCGCTTAAAAAACTGGATGAGATCCCAAATATCTTCGGGCTTAACGGGAAGGAATAGTTTCCCGGGCCGGTGCAGGAGGTTGTCTAATGAGAAAGTACGCAATTGTAATTCTGCTACTGATCTGTAGCGCGGTGCTTTTTGGAACCGAGAAGATAATGCTTTACACCTCGGTTCCAACGGAAATTATGACGGCTATCGCCGATGCTTTCATGGCTGCAAATCCCGGTATCGAGCTGGAAGTCTTCAGGTCCGGTACCGGAACCATCCAGACCAAGCTCGCCGCCGAAGTGCAGTCCGGCAATATACAGGCCGATGTTCTCTGGGTCGCAGAGTTCTCTTACTATGAAACTCTGAAGAAAGAGGGTCTTCTGGCGCAGATATACCCCGAGGAGGCCTCGGCACTGCCGGAGAACTTCAAGGATCCGGAAGGCTATTACTACGCTGGAAGGCTTATCAACATGGTTATAGCCTACAACACCAAGGCGCTCACACCGGAAACGGCTCCCAAATCCTGGAAGGAACTGACGGATGAAAAGTGGTACGACAACTACGTAGTGCCAAACCCAGAGTACTCTGGCGCTGCCGTCGCCGCGGTCGGCGCGCTGGCCAAGAAATATGGCTGGAAATACTTCGAGGATCTAAGAAAGAATGAGGCAGTAGTTGTCAGAGGGAACAGCGATGTCGCGCAGAAGGTAGCGGCCGGAGAGTTCCCGATAGGCATGACTCTCGACTACATTGCGCGCGACCTCAATGTCAAAGGTAGCCCGATCGACATCATCTACCCCACCGACGGCACGATAGCCATCCCGAGCCCCATTGCGATTTTGAAGTCATCGCAGAAGATGGAGGCCGCTATGAAGTTCGTCAACTACATCCTCTCGATCGACGGCCAGAAGGCACAGGTCGAGCTTGGTTCACTGGTTCCGGTCCGGAGCGACGTTAATCCCCCGGCCAATACGCCGCCCGCCGGCGAGATACTGGGACAGGCGATGGAAATTGACTGGAAATATATCGAAGAAGGCCTCGCCGAGATCAATGCGAACTTCTCCGATATCATGCTGTTCTGACGGTTTTCGGCCCGGCCTCTCACGGCCGGGCCTTACTTTCATCCTGAGGAGTGGTACTCTTGTTGCAGAGAAAGATCAAGGCCGATCCCTTCATTCTGGGCGGGACTTTCGTGGTGATAGCCATTCTCGTGGTTTTTCCCCTGACGCTGCTGTTTTTGAACAGCTTCAAATTCGACGGGGCCTACACGCTTCAAAACTACGCTACGGTCTTTCAGGCGAAGAGAAATTATACGGCTCTCTTCAACAGTCTAAAGTTAGGTCTCTTCACATCGCTTTTTTCGGTTCTGCTTGGAGCGCCTCTGGCCTGGCTGGTGACTAGAACCAACCTCCCTTTCGCGAAGCTCTTCAGAACACTGTTCATATTACCCTATATGATTCCGCCTTTCATAGGAGCGATCGCCTGGTCTCAGCTGCTCAACAGGCGCAACGGTTATATAAACAGACTTATCCAGTCGATCTTCGGCATAGAAGGGTACGTCTTCAACGTCAACACCATGCCGGGCCTCATATGGGTGATGACGCTATACCTTTATCCCTTCGTGTTCATAACCGTGGCCGGGGCTCTCGAGAGGATGGATCCGACGCTCGAGGAGGCTGCAAGAACGTGCGGATCGAAGACGATGAAGATAATGCGCGATATCACGCTTCCACTGGTAGCTCCAAGCATAGCGGGCGGAGCGCTCCTTGTCTTCGCCTCGAGTATAGCCAACTTCGGCATTCCGGCGCTTGTGGGAATGCAGGGGAGGGTCTTCGTTCTGACGACGATGATCTATTCGTACATGCACAGCGGTGGTTTCAACGGAATAGCCACAGCTTCGGCCCTGTCGATAATGTTGATGGTGATCTCGGTCGGAGCCTTGCTCATAAACAATTTCTACCTCAAGAAGAAACAGTACACCCTCATATCCGGAAAGAGCATGAGACCGAAGACTCTCGATCTGGGTGCCTGGAAGATACCCTGCCTTATCGTCGCCTTAGTGGTAGTCTTTATAACCGTCATCATGCCCTTCTTTTCAATAGGTCTCACATCGCTGCTGGATGCCTGGGGTGCCGATATAACTTGGGAGAACCTCACCTTCAGGAATTACAGGTACATTCTCTTCGAGTACGGGCTAACCAAAGACGCCCTGAAGAACAGCTTCCTGCTGGCCATTTCGGCCGCGACGATCTGTATGGTCCTGGGTTCCTTGATCGCTTATATAAGCGTTAAAACGAAAATAAGAGGCCGCAAGGCCCTTGAAACTATTGCGCAGATACCTTACACGATACCGGGCACGGTCGTGGCGATAGCTATGATACTGGCCTGGTCTGGCAATTACGGGGTGAATCTTTACAACACCTTCTGGATACTCCTCTTCGCCTACGTTGCCCATTACGTGGCCTTTGCCGTGAGAACGACGTCGGCCTCTCTGGAGCAGATACACACCTCCCTTGAAGAGGCGGCCAGGATCTCGGGCGGCAGCTGGTTCACTTCGCTGAAAGATATAGTCGTGCCTCTGATAAGACCTGGCCTGGTGGCCGGCTGGTTTTTGATTTTCATGCCGACCCTGAGGGAACTTACGATGTCCATACTCCTCTGGGGACCCAGGACGGTAACTATTGGAGTCGCCGTGTTCGAAATGCAGGAGGCCGGATATGTGCAGATATCGGCCGCCTTTGCCACACTTCTTTTGTTGATCGTTATAGCAGGAAACCTTCTGGTGAAGTGGCTAACCAGAGGAAAAGTCGGAATATGAGGGGAGCGAGTTGAATGTCAAAAGTTGTTCTCAAGGGACTTTCGAAATCGTTCGGTGATGTGAATGTCGTCAATAATATAGACCTGGAAATCAAAGACCACGAGTTTCTCTCCTTTCTCGGTCCTTCGGGTTGTGGAAAGACAACCACACTGAGAATGATCGCCGGTTTCGATATGCCCACGACCGGGGAGATCTTCATCGGCGAGAGACTCGTGTCGTCGGTGGAGAAAAAGATCTTCGTTCCGCCGGAAGAGAGGAACGTCGGCATGGTCTTCCAGAACTACGCCGTGTGGCCGCACATGGATGTTTTCAAGAACGTCGCCTATCCGTTGAAGATAAAGAAGACCGGCGCCGAAGAAATGAAAGAGCGAGTGATGAAGGTTCTCTCCATGGTTAAGCTGACAGGCATGGAGAAACGCTATCCTCACCAGCTTTCGGGCGGTCAACAGCAGCGCGTGGCTCTGGCCAGGGCGCTGGTCATGGAACCTGACGTTATGTTACTCGACGAACCTCTCAGCAACCTCGACGCGAAACTGCGCGAGGAGATGCGCTTCGAAATAAAGGACATTCAGCGACGCATAGGCGTCACGATAATCTACGTCACACACGACCAGGCAGAAGCCATGGCCATGTCAGATCGGATACTCCTGCTCCACAACGCCAGAGTGCAGCAACTCGGAACCCCTAAGGACCTTTACGAGAGGCCCGAAAACCAATTCGTCGCCGACTTCATCGGCCTTATAAACTTCTTGAAGATAGATGTTACAGAACGAGAAGGTCGAATGATGGCCTCTTTTCCATCCTCACCCGAGACGCCGCCTTTCGAAGTGAATCCCGAAAACACCGGAAAGAGCAGCGAAGGGGGGTTCGTCTTTGCCATAAGGCCCGAGAACGTTAAGCTGGTCTCCCCCGATAGCAGCTCAATAAGAGGAAAAGTGACCAAGAAAGTCTATCTTGGCAATATACTAGATTACCGCGTGGCGCTGGGAAATGAAGAGATCCGTGTGGAAGCCTCCTCCGGCGAGGAGTTCGAGCTTGGGCAGACCGTGGGGCTTCGGTTTGAAAGTTATGTGCTCTTCAAGTAAGATCGTAGTCGTGAAAAGTTTTTGAGGATTGTAGCCGGAAGTAGTTCGATCTCCGCATCTCAAAATTCGGACGCGAAAGAATTCACAAGTATGATAAAGTAAAAGGGTAGTTGATTTTCCAGACCGCGGGGCATCGAATGGGAGAAAAAAAGAAGTACTACATTATCAGCGATCTACATATTGGCGGAGACGGTGAACTCGAGGATGTAACCTTCAAATCCGAGCTGATAGGTTTTTTGAACTCGCTGAGCGAGACCGGGGACTCTGGTGAGGACGTCGAACTGATCATCGCCGGCGATTTTTTCGGTTTCTGGGAACTATCCACCGTTGAAGGCCCCGTTCAACTTGACTTCGTTCTAGACAAGTACGCCGATGTCTTCCAGGCCTTCAGGAAGGCCGGTGAATCCGTAAGGATAACCTACATAGTGGGAAACCACGATCACACGGTGCTCGGCTATCCCGGCTCGAAAGAAAAACTCGGCGAATATAACATCTTTCTGGATGAAAACCAACACCTGATAAGGGAGATCGCCGACGAGAAGATCTGGATAGAGCACGGCCACCAACACGACAAGTTCAACGAAATCGAAGTGCCCGGCTCTGAACTATGCAGACCGGCCGGTTTTTACATAACGAGATACCTTCTGTCGCTCGCCGGCCTTATATCCAGAATGGGCAGAAAGAACTGGCTGGTTAACGTTCGATGTGTGCAGCCTTTGAACGCATTGCCAAGATGGATGTTTTCGAGTTACTTCTATCTGGAGATGCATCCCTTATTGAGGCTGGCCATCGTTCCCTTTCTCTTCTTTTTTGCGGTCAGTATAGTCCTCTTTATGCTCGGAATCCTCGATATCTTTGGACTCAACAGCGTACAGTATCTCTACGAAGATTTTCTCAAACCCTTTGGCGTGGTGGGCAGTGTTGTGGATACTATCATCGGAATAGACGTTTTGATTCTGATCATTTTCGTGGTGGTCTCGATCCCGCTGTTCATAGTTTTCAGGGACATAAAGTCGGCGCTCAAGCGGTACGGCCTCGTTTACGAGAAAAGGAGAAGGCCGAAAAAGAGCGGGCCTATCTGGAAGGCGCGAGAAAGGTCTTCGAGAGCGACAGGTCTGTAAAATTCTTTATCTTCGGCCACACACACAATCCCTTTCTCCTGAAAGATGGCGATCGTTACGTTATCAACACGGGCACCTGGCTCGAAAGGCTGGAAAGGGTGAAATCTTTTGTTTGGCCTTTCCCGGCAATCTTCTACCCCCGGTACGACCTGAATTACTTCGTCATATCACACGACGGCAAAGACACCATCGTCGAATACCACAGGGTCGACAAAGCGCCTTCCACTAAACTCACGCTCCTGCAGAGGTTTCTGATATCGTTGCGAAAAAAGCCTCCCGCCGTCGAAATCCCTTCAATAACCCGGACGTCCAAATTAGACGGGTGAGACGGTAGTTTCTGGAAAAGTGCGACACATATCACATACCGTCCGATACCTTCAATGTAGAGGGTATTTGAACGGGACTCTTTCGATGATTTGACAATCCCAATTACCGCTTGAAAATACGTGATCGGCATGTCCGGCTGAATAATTGTCTGTAACTCGGTTGCAAGTCTTATAACATATACGATTAATCGGAGAAAAAATGGTACTATTGCCATATAGATTGTTTTTGAGGAGATTTGGATCGTGGCTTTTATAACCATTCAATGAACGCGTTGCAGGCTCTCGGAGAAAGAGTAAAGGAGCTGAACTGTCTTTATACTCTCTCCCGGCTTCTGGCCGATTCCAGAACGGTCGAAGAGGCCGTCGGGGCGGTTCTAAAGACTCTTCCCCCGGCTTTCCAGTTTCCCGACAGTGCGATTTCACGGATACTAATAGACGGTCGGGTTTATTCTTCAAGAGAGGAATGGTTCCCCGATAGATCTATCCGGTGCAAACTGCTGATCGGAGGTCGTGAGGCAGGTTGCGTAGAGGTTTCTTATTCCCCAGCCGAAAGCGGCGAGCACCCGGAGTTTCTACCAGAGGAGGAAAAGCTTCTCGCAACGGTTGCGCGCAATCTTGCAAGCACTATAGAACGTGTGAATTTTTTCAACGAACTCACAGAGAGCAAAGAAAGGCTGAGTTTCGCGATCGAGGCTAGCAGGGAAGGAGTCTGGGACTGGAATATCGAGACGGGAGAGGTTTACTTCTCGCAAAGATGGAAAGAGATGCTGGGCTACTTTGACCATGAAATAGAGAACAGGTTAGAGGAGTGGGAATCGAGAGTCTTTCCGGGCGACCTTGAAAAAGTCGAAAGAGAACTGCGGAGGTGTCTGAACGGCGAGATACCCTATTACGAGGTCGAACACAGAGTTATGACCAAGAACGGCTCGTACAAATGGATTCTCGACCGCGGAAAGGTGGTTCTTCGGGATGCTCGGGGCAGAGCCTTGAGGATGGTGGGCACTCACACCGACCTCACCGAACACCACAGGATTGAGGACCAGCTGAGGCGGTACAACAGGGCGCTTTCCTTCCTGAGCGAAGTCAACCAGTTCCTGGTACGCGTGACCAACGAGGAGGAGCTTCTCAAAGGAACGTGCTCCATCGCCACGGAGTTAGGCGGTTATGCACTCGCCTGGATAGCCTACAAAGTTCCCTCCGGCAGCGACTTGAAGCCTGTTGTTTCGAGTGGCCTGGCAAAAACTTATCCAGAGAAGATCAGCGTCACTTTCGACGAGAGCGAGCTGGGGAGGAGCGCTGTCGGCACGGCGGTGAGGACCGGCAGGACAGTTATAAAGAGCTCGATCGACAAAAACCCCGAGTACTCTCCCTGGAAGGTTGTGGTCGACAGTTACGGGCTCAAGTCCGCGATATCGCTTCCCTTGAAGATAGAAGAGGAGACCATCGGCGCCCTCAACATATACTCCACCGATGAAAACGCCTTCGATCAAGAGGAAGTTCATCTTCTGGAGGAGCTTTCCGGAGATCTCTCTTACGGGATCCTCTCGCTGCGTAACAGGAGGAAGCTAGAGCATCTTAATAGAGTTCTTCTATCTATAAGGAGCATAAACCAGCTTATAGTGAGAGAAGAGGACAGGGGCACGCTCATCAGGAAGATAACCGACCTCCTCACCCGACTCAGGAGCTACGATAATTCTCTCCTCGTCATTATGGATGAGAACATGAAAGTTGTTGACTGGTCAAGTTCGGGATTCGAAGGAGAGAGGCTCGAGAAAATGAATATGGCCTTCAAAGAGAGTATTCTCCCTTCGTTCATAACCCGGGTTTTTACCAGCGAAGAAGTTTTGATGATCTCGAACGAGGAGTATCGCAGATCCAGTCTCTACGATGACGACCAGACAGAGCATGTGGTTCTATTGAAGAGTTTGAAGAGTGCCGATAGAATTTTCGGCTTCATCGCCGCCATAATGCCGGAGAACTTTGCACAGGACCTCGAAGAGAGGTCGCTCTTTGGAGAGATAGCCAACGACATAGCCCTGGCCATAAGTAAGATCGAATTGAAAAACGAGAGAGAGAGTCTTCAAAAGAGATTCGCACTCTTCATGGACAAATTTCCCGGAGCCGTTTTCATGCAGGACAGAGATCTCAGGCTCAGCTATTTCAACAAGTACATGGAGAAGTATTTCGGGATCGACAGGAACTTTCTTGGAAAGAGCGCAGATCAGTTACTAACCGGTGAATGGGGTAGATCCATGCTGGAGCATGACAGGAACGTCTGGCTCGGAAAGAGCATTTCTGAAGAATTAGTGGCCCGATGCGCCGACGGCAGGGACAGGATTTTCTTCATGCAGAAGTTCCCGATCTCTTCCGGGAGCGATACTCCCATGATCGGTGGTATCGCTCTGGACATAACAGATAGAAAGCTCTCCGAGATCATGGCGACCCGACTTGGCAGAGTGCTGGACTGGTCGGTGAACGAGATATACGTTTTCGACCACGAAACGCTCCGTTTTCTGCTGGCAAATCGTGGAGCGATAGAGAACACGGGTTACTCGATGGACGAATTGAAGGAGATGACACCACTCGATCTCAAAAAAGAGACCTCACCCGACGAATTCAAAAAGATCACCGAATACTTGAAAAACGGTAAGAACCGCTCGGTGGTCTTCGAAACCGTTCACACGAGAAAGGACGGCACGAAGTATCCCGTCGAGGTGCGTTTGCAACTCCACGACGACAATATGGGAAAAGTCTTTGTGGCCGTGATAGTCGATATAACAGAAAGGAAAAAAGCTGAAGATTCTGTCAGAAAAAGTCTGGAGTCTCTCATAAGGACTCTCTCGGCCCTTGTCGAATCGAGGGATCCCTACACCTACGGTCATCAGAAGCGAGTTAGCGAACTTGCCACGGCGATCGCTGCAAGAGTGTTCGCCGATGATATCCGGGGAAAGGACAGAACGGAGTCGGTGAGGGTGGCAGCGCTGCTACACGATATAGGGAAGAACGCCGTGCCGGCCGAGATACTCACCAAGCCGGTTCAGCTGAACAAGATCGAATTCGAGCTGGTGAAGGAGCACGCCAGACAGGGTTACGAGATTTTGAAGGAAGTGTACTTCCCGTGGCCGATCGCCGAAATAGTCAGGCAACACCACGAGAGGCTGGATGGTTCTGGCTATCCAGACAAACTCACCGATGACTCTGTGTGCCTGGAGGCCAGGATAATCGCTGTGGCCGATGTTGTGGAAGCGATGTCCTCACATAGGCCGTACAGGGCCGCGTTAGGAATCGAAGAGGCTCTGGAGGAAATAAGAAAAAACGCGGGGCGGCTTTACGATCCTACCGTAGTAAAGGCCTGCCTGGAGATCTTCAAAGAAGGCTTCGAGTTCAGTGAATGAATCGTCTTCAAGTACGACTTCACCAGCTCCGCCATTCCTGACAGGAAACGCACCGTGATCGAGTCAAGTTCTTTCGTGTCTCTCTCTCTAGAAATTTTGTCGAAGTAAGCCCTGTCGCCCTTGAATCCGTCAATAGTGTCGAATTCATCTCCGGCGACTGCCCTTATACTGGACTGAAGATCTTTCACCAGCTTCAAGCCGCGATTCCTGGCCTCTATGGCCAACCTTCGTGGATCGTTGAAGCCGGGCGAGGGAACCGCCGACCGGATAGCCTTCAGAAACGGCGCGTACCCACGCCAAAGCCGGTAGCCCGTGTATCTATCGTGGAATTTGTGGTAGTTGCTTATCTTCCGGAACTGTCTTCTGTAGGTGAACGGTATCTTTAAAATATCTCGCGCAGTCCCTGGTGAGGTGTGGTAAGGCGTGCCGCTGTCCTGGAGGTAATGTACGGCCCGGGCCATGAATCTGAAGCCCCAGTAGCGATCGCCCCTTTCGAAGGCGATCCGGCTGAGTCTGTCGAAGTACTCAACCATCTCCGTAACCCTTCCAAAACGCAGTCCCATGTGGAACTCTTCGTGGCGCCAGGCCTGACTGGAACCCATTAGCCTTTGCAGTGGCGAGAGAACCATTTTACCGTCCATTCCGAAATCCGGCTCGTAAGAGTAAACCGTTAGAATCTGCCACACCAGCGCCCGTCCATCGGTCGGTTTGCAGTTATCGAAGAAGGGACGATAGAGCTCATGGTCGGAATCAACCATGTACTGCTCGCCTAGATAATCCTCGAAAGCGCTTCGGGCAACGTTGTAAGGTCCAGGATCGTCGCCAGCGTAAGAGTAGGGAGTTATTTCGACACTCTCGTTAATGTAATCGCTCTCCAGATCGAGACAATAATAAGTCAGTGCGTCGTGACCGTCCATTTTAAGCTCTTATCACCCAGGCGCTCTCTCTGGAGAAGTAGAGTTCCGTCTCTCTACCCACTACCGGCAGCTTTCGCTCGATCGGGTTGAAGGTAACCGCGTTTATCTTCCTACCGTCGGACAGCTCCAGTTCGTATTCGACGTTCGAGCCGAGAAAGACGTACTTCAACACCTTTCCGCTCAAAGAATTGATCCGCTCTTCCTTTCGGTCCGACAGCGACTCGGGCCGCAGCACCACCCTGGCCGGCTCGCCGATAGCGAGTTCGGTTCCCTTCTTTCCGATTATCCTGTTGCCGGTCGTTCCTGCCGAAACAACCACGGTATCTCCATCGACGGATTCCACCGTTCCGTCGATGAAGTTGACCCGGCCTATGAAATCGGCGACGAAGCTGTTTTCGGGACGGGCGTATATATCGAACGGACTGCCGATCTGCATGACCTTTCCCTGATTCATGACAACTATCACGTCCGATATGCTCATGGCCTCTACCTGATCGTGCGTAACATAGACGCTCGTGATATTCACTTCCTGCTGAATACGCCTTATTTCCAGCCTCATCGTTTCCCTCAGCTTCGCGTCGAGATTAGAAAGAGGTTCGTCGAAGAGCAAAACGCTTGGTTCCATAACCAGGCTCCTGGCCAGAGCCACCCTCTGTTGCTGACCGCCGGACAGTTGATCCGGCCTCCTTTTTTCAAGACCCTTAAGCCCCACCAGATCGGTCATCTCGATAATCTTTCTCCTCATCTCGGAGCGATCCAGCCTTTTCAGTTTCAGGCCGAAGGCGATGTTTTCCTCCACCGTCAGATGAGGGAAGAGCGCGTAACTTTGAAAGACCATCGAAATGTTTCGCCTGTTGGGGGGGAGGTTCGTCACATCCCTCTCATCGAGAAGAACCCTTCCACTGGTGGGGACCTCGAAACCTGCGATAATTCTAAGCGTGGTAGTCTTTCCACAACCCGACGGGCCGAGCAACGTCACTAGCTGCCCCTTTTCGATCACCTGATCGAAGTTATCTACGGCTACAGTCTCCACACCGTAACTGGTGAAGACCTTTCTCACGTTTTTCAGAATTAAACTCATAGCATCACCCCTGTCCCATGCTTTCACTTCCGGAAAGACTGACCTTGTTCTTGAGGAAAATCTTCAACACCAGTATGAAGGCCATTATCATCGCTATCAGTATCACAGAGAAGGCGCAGGCCTCCGAAAGACGGCCGGAATCGCTCTGACTGAGAATCTGAACAGTTATCAGATTCCACCGGGCCGATACCAAAAAGATAGCAGCACTTATGGCGGTCATCGCCCGGACGAAGGCGAAGACCAAGGCTGAGAAGAAGGCGGGAACTATCAGAGGTAGCGTAACTCTCGTGAAGACCTGACGGTTATCCGCACCCAGCGTGTAGGCGGCTTCTTCGATCGCCGGATCGACCTGGTTGAGCAGGGCCACCCCCGATTGGATACCGACGGGGACGTATCTGAAGACGAAGTTCAAAACCAGGATCGCCAAAGTCCCGGTGAGCAGAAAGGGCTTCGTGTTGAAAGCCAGGATGTAGCCTATGCCAATAACCGTTCCGGGAACGGCGAAACTTAACAGGGATGTGAACTCCATGAGCTTTCTGCCGGGAAATAGCTTTCTGACCAGCAGAAAGGCGATCACCATTCCCAAAAGCGCCGAAATGGGCGTAGATGTGAAGGCGATGATAAGGGTATCCTTGATCGCTTCGAGGCCGACGTCAAAGACGTACCTGAAGTTCTCCAGCGTCAGCGTGTTGTTCATGCCCCAGGCCTTTACAAAGGCCCCCCAGAAGATCGTGGCGTAGATAGTCAGAGTGAAAGCTGCCATCAGCATGCAGAGTGAGAAAAGCAACCACTTAACCGGTCTGTTCACACTCTTGAGGACCGAGGTGGTCGGTTTTCCGGTGACGGTCACGTACTTCTTCTTTCCGACCCAGTACTTCTGAATTATGAAGGCGACTATCGATGGAAAGAGTAGCCACACCGCCAGCGCCGCGCCTCCACGGGTGTCGTACATCCCCGTTATCTGGAGATATGCCTGCACCGAGAGTACCGGGAACTTACTACCTGCAAGAATCAGAGGATTGCCGAAATCGGCCAGCGACTCTATGAACAACACCAGCATCGTGCTGGCGATGCCGGGAATGGACATCGGAAGTATCACCTTGCGGAAGGCCTGCCATCTGTTTGCGCCCAGGTTGAAGGCCGCATCCTCTAACGTCGGACTTATAGTGCCTATGACACCGTCGAGTGTGATGAAGGCGACCGGGAAGAAGCAGACCACTTGGGCCATCATGAGTCCCCAGAGACCGTAAACGGGGAAGTTCCGGATACCAAATATCCCGGCCGTTATGAGTCCGTTGAAGCCGAACAGCATGATTATCGACAGCGCCCCTATGAAGGGCGGAAAAACTATCGGGAGAATGGCCACCGTTCTAAAGAATCCTTTGAAAGGGATGTCTGTTCTGTTGATGGTGTAGGCGAAAATGTAACCGATCAGCATTCCGAAAAAGGCCGTGAGCCCCGCGACAAGAAGGCTGTTGAAAAAGCCCTGCCTCATGTACCTGTTGGAGAAGGCCTTAGTGTAGGCGCTCAGGTCGAACTGTCCGCTTCTGTTCGTGAGGCTCGCTGAGAAAACCTTGAAAATCGGATAGATGATGAATATCGCCAGTGCGGCAAAAATGATTATTATAGTTATAAGCAGAACAGGGTCCTTGAGAAGATTGAGCAATCTATTTTTGGTCTCTTCACTCCTGAAAGCCACAAAAACTCCCCCTGACATACTTCGAAATCGCTTTTAGCCTGTACGTGGGCGTGAACCGACGCTTGCCCTCCCGTAGTTGCTTAAAAACTATATAAACGTAACCGGGAGCTTCATAGCTCCCGGAAAGTCTTTCTATTATTGAATCAGTAAGGAAGAACTTCGTTAACCCATCTCTCGATGAGCCTGGTTTTGTTTTCGGCTGCCCAAACTGGATCGACCGAAATCAACTTGATGGTCGAAAGTGGCTGAAGGTTTCCAAAGTCAACGTCCGATCTTATCGGGTAGAAGTAGGTCTGCTGATCCACGATCTGCTGCTGGCCGGCTTTAGATACAACCCAGTCGATCAATTTCTGCGCATCGGCCAGATTCTTGGCGCCCTTGAGTATAGACACGGAAGCCACTTCGTAGGGAACTCCCTCTTTAGGGAAGACAACTTTAACGGGGTAACCCTGTTCCATGAACTGGAAAAAGGCCGGCGTGAACTGAATGCCCATCGCTACCTGTCCAGGTCCCACGGCCTTGGATGGCCCGGTCCCACTCTGGGTGTAGGTTTGTATGTTTGGTGCCAGCTTTTTGAGATAGTCGATCGCACCGTCTTCCCCGTAGATCTGAACGAGTCCTGTGATTAGACTGTAAGCCGTTCCAGAGGATTGCGGGTTGGGGTACTGGATCATTCTACTCAGTTTGGGGGAGAGGATATCTTCCCATGTTACAGGCATCGAAGCTTTGATCTGTTCCAGAACCGCGGTGTTGATTCCGATCCCAAGAGGATTCATATAGATCGGGTGATAGTAGCCTTCCACATCGTAGAACTCAGGAGAGACTCCGTATACACTGAGAGTCTTGTAAGACTGGGTAAGACCACGTTCCTTGGCAATAATATGGTTTTCCAGCGGCGCGCCGAACCAGACATCGGCCTGTGGATTGTTAGCTTCGGCCTCGATCCTGGCCAGTGCCGGGCCTGAAGAGAGGAAAACGAAATCGACAGCTATTCCCGTCTGCTCGACGAAGGCGTTGAGTATCTTCCTGGCATTAGCCTCATCTACGCTAGAGTACACAACCAAATTTGCAAAGGTTACCGCAACGAGCATTACAAATAGAGATAAGATAAGAACACGTTTCATGATTTACACCTCCTATATATATATTTTAGCATCGACTACCTGAAGAGAAAAAGACCTGGAAGCTGTCAACGTTCCCCGGCTATCACAAGAATTAAGCAAACGATTTTGTTCGATAATCGAAGATATATTGCTATAATCGCTTTTAGTCGACTTCTAGGCCATTAAATCGCCCATCTTTAGAGTATGAAACTACAATTTCATGGTGGTACTATATTGAAATAATAGTTTCATCAGTTTCCCAAGCTTCGAATTTGACAGGATAGGGGAACTCCTTTTTTTGCCGGGAGGTACCGGATGGTTTCAAAGAAGATCTCGGAAATGATGGGTCAATTTTCGCCCGTAAACAAGAAGATCGCATCATGTGTGCTGAGAAATTACACGGAGATGGGGTTCACCTCCATAGAGAGTCTCAGTTCTATGGCCGGTGTCAGCAAAGCATCGATCGTAAGATTTTCCAGAACGATAGGTTTTTCCGGTTTCAATGAACTGAAAAAGCGCATTCAAAGCGATCTGAAGAAGAAACTGCAACCATACGAAAAAATCGCCACAACGGACCTTGATAAAAAGACCGTAGGTGCCCAGTTGCAGGAGCTTGCGAGAAACGAGATCGATAATCTGAGGAAAACCCTTTCGAGCATCGAAGAGGAGGAACTCCTGAGTTGGGTCAGGGCTATAGGTAAGGCCAGAAATATATATTTCGCCGGATTCGGTGCGACCAGGCATATCGTATCTCTTATGCAGTACACTTTCTCGGTGCTCCAGAGAAAACCGACCTGGTTGCTGGACGGCTCGATCTCCGATTTCTCATACAAGATCAAACTCATGGAGAAGAACGATATACTTATTCTTATGACCTTTCCGCCCTACTCGAAAGAAATCGAGTACATTGTTCGTTACGCAAGAGAGAAAGATGTGGAGGTTTTTCTGATCACGGACTCGGTAGAGTGTCCGGTTTATTCTCGGGCGCGTTCGAAAATCGTTTGTGAAAACAACTCCCTGTTGTTCGGCAACTCCTTTGTGGGACCGATAGCCTTGATCGAAGTGATAGGCAACTTCCTGATCCTGAGCGAGAAGGAACTGGGAATGACGGAGATGAAAACGCTCTGGGAGGTAGAAGAAAAGGGTTACTCTTTGATAGACTCTCAGTTCGAAAAGTGAGTTTGAAAGTCGTTCCATTTTTACGGCTGCGCCCTTCCTGGATTGGCTGCAGGCGTTTTCAGGAATCGAAGTGGGGAAATGCTGGTCCGGGTATCTCATTCGCCGGTTAGAGTTCTACCGGCGAATATCCCGGCGATACGTTGCGAGGAGTTTTTATTTTATGTAACAGAGGTGTTCTCATGCAAGCTATCGTGGTTCATGGCGGGGCCGGTAGTTTCGAAAGCGAAGAGGATCACAGGAGTCATAAGAGAGGAATAACTGAAGCTCTGGAAGCCGGTTTTTCAATTCTAAACAGAAGAAAAAGCTCCATAGAGGGTGTGGTCGCTGCCGTAAAGAAGATGGAGGAAGACCCGGCTTTCAACTGCGGAAAAGGTTCTGTACTGAACTTGAAGGGCGAAGTTGAGATGGATGCGGCGATCATGGATAGTGAATTGAACGCGGGCGCTGTTTCCGGTATCAAGAGAATCCTCCATCCCATAGAGGTGGCGAGAGCTGTCATGGAGCAGACGGACAACGTTTTATTGTCTGGCCAGGAAGTGGAGGAGTTCATCCGGATCATGGGGTTCCCGCGTGAGGAGAACCTTGTCGTGCCGACGAGACAGCTGCAGTGGCAAAGGAATATGGAAAAGATCGAGAGGGGCGAGAACTTGCGCTTCTCCAGAACCATCTCACTGGCCAGAAAGACACCGGGGTATTACTCAACCTCCGGGGCTGTCGCGATAGACGACAACGGAAAAATGGCCGCAGCCACTTCCACGGGCGGAATCGCGATGAAAACTTTCGGAAGGGTGGGAGATACTCCCGTAATCGGTGCCGGAACCTACGCAAACAATTTCGGAGCCGTCTCGGCAACTGGGCACGGAGAAAAGATAATAAAGCTGACGCTTTGCAGGCTGGTAGCCTTCTTCATGGAGCAATACCCGGCCCAAAAGGCCGTCGACCTGGCGCTGGAGAGGGCCAAATATTTCGATTGCGAATGCGGACTGATCGCGATCGATCGGTATGCAAATATAGGGATAGGTCATACCACCAGAGATATGTCCTGGGCCTATGTAAAGGAAGGCCATAAACCGGTCACTTTTTGACTCACCCTTATCCGGCCCTCCCGTCGGCAACCTGTGATCGACTCTCTATTCTGAGTTTCTTGATCGCTCTTATGGCGAGGATCCCGGCGACGAACAGTGTGAAAAAATCTGCCACTGTTTGTGCGTATATGACTCCATTTAGCCCGAAGATCCGGGGCAGCGTTATCACGGCCGGTATGAGGAATATCCCCTGCTTGGCCATAGAGAGGATACCGGCCGATAGTCCCTTTCCCATGCCCTGGAAGAGATAGTTGAATGTCAAAACGAAGCCAAAGGTCGGGAAAAAGATGCTCACGGCTCTGAGAGCCTGCGAACCGATTTCTATGACCTTAGGATCGTCGCTGAATATATTTATTATCATACCGGGGAAGACCATGCCCGCAATTCCGAACACGATCGCGAAGGCCGTAGTAACTATCAGGGAGAACTTGAGTGCTTCAAATATCCTAGAGTAATTCTTCGCACCGTAGTTGTAGCCGGTAACGGGCTGGAAAGCCTGGCCGTAACCGAAGAGAACCATCATCCCCAGCATCAGCACCCTCATGGTGATTCCAACCGAGGCGACGGCGTGATCGCCGTACACGGCCGCCGCGTTGTTTAGCAGGGCAACCGAGAAGCTCGATAGAAACTGCCTTAGAAAGGTTGGCAGGCCGATCTTGAAGATCTCGCCGTAAATGTGAAGCGAAAACCTGTAGAGCTTTATCGACAGACGTGTATAACTCTTCTTGCGCAGATAGTACTCCAGAAGTATCATGGTCGATACGGACTGGGAAATGACCGTGGCCAGCGCGGCGCCGACCACCCCCATGCCAAAGCCGAAGATGAAGAGCGGGTCTAAGGCGACGTTTAGAAGGGCTCCCGACACCATGGCCATCATGAATCTCGGCGCGTTTCCTTCGGCCCTCACGAGGTTGTTCATGGTCATGTTCATCATATTAAGAATCGATCCCATGATTATTACCATCGTGTACTCTCTGGCATACTCCATTATCGTTTCCGTGGCACCGAAGGCCTTGAGCAAAGGATCGAGGAAGGTAAGTCCCAGGATGGTGAAGGCGATTCCCGTCGCCAGGCTGGTAAAAAAGGCCGTGGAAGCGGCCCTGTCAGCCTGCTCCTTATCTCCTGCGCCCAGCAATCTGGAAACATATGAAGCGCCGCCGACACCGTAAGTGAGACCGACGGCGCCGATAAGATTGAATATTGGAAAGGCGATGGCGATAGCGCCCATCGCGCTCGTTCCGATCCTCCCGATGAAAAAGGCATCTACTAGATTATAGATGGCGTTGGTCAACATGGCTATGATAGACGGTATGGAGAGTCCGATCAAAAGGGACGGGATCTTCATCTTTCCCAGAGCTCTGGCCCTCTCCTCCGAACTGCTGAACTTCAAGACGATACCTCCGTATTACGAAGCTTTGTTCTATCAATAATACACCACTAGCAGGAATTATTAAGAATGAAGCTTCCATGTTCGGTCAACACAATGTTTTGCTTCCGGCGGTTTCTTTGCATGAGAAGCAGAAATGCTAGAATTGTTCTATAAAGTTGTAGCGGGAGGGGAAGTCTCTGATCATATTTTTGTTCACCTTGATAGCCTGGTTAACGGGCCTGCTGATTTTCGGCAGGCTAAAAGTCCTGGAACCCTCGCATTTGAATGATGACGGCGCTGGAAGGAAAATCTCTCTCATAATTCCGGCCAGAAACGAAGAGAAGAATATCGGGAAACTATTGGAATCGATTTCGAAGCAGAAGACCGTTCCACACGAAGTGATCGTCGTGGACGACAATTCTTCGGACGGAACTGCGGAGATCGTGTCGGGCTATAATGTCAAGCTTGTCAAGCTCGAATCCGATCCACCGGCGGGATGGATAGGCAAATCATGGGCTTGCTGGAACGGATACCTCGCCTCCGTTGGAGACGTTCTGGTCTTCCTTGACGCCGACGTGGAGCTCTCTCCTGAAGCGCTAGGTACCATCGTCAACCTTCAAGAGCTCAAAGGCGGCCTGTTTTCTGTCCAGCCTTACCACAGAATGGAAAGGTTCTATGAGAGCTTCTCGCTGGTCTTCAACCTCATAGTGGTCGCTTCGCTTGGAAATTTCATGGCCGGCGAAAGGAACCCACCGGGAGCTTTCGGTCCCTGCATGGTCTGCTCGAGAAGCGACTATTCCAGTCTCGGCGGTCACGAAGCTATAAAAAGCAACGTTCTTGACGATATCGGTCTGGGAAGGACCTTTTGGAAAAATGGACTCCCTGTGAGTAACACTCTTGGAGGCGAGATGATCAGTTTCAGGATGTACCCGGGCGGAATCGGGGAGGTTCTGAAGGGTTGGGGAAAGAACTTCGCAAAGGGAGCCGGCTCTACACCGCCTCTAACACTCATAATGATGGTCCTGTGGATCACAGGAGTTTTTTCCACCTTCCTGAGACTTCCCGTCGCCTTAGGTTTCCAGATCCAATTCATAGCGTTCATCATCATGTATCTGGCTTATGCCGTCCAGATCTACCTGTACTCAAGGAAGATCGGCTCCTTCTCGATAGGCCACGCCCTCATCTTTCCGGTCTATTTTCTCTTTTTCTTCTACACCTTTATCTACTCAGGTCTGAGAACCCTGCTTTTCAAACGGGTAAGCTGGAAGGGGAGGGATATAGATGTCTGAGGCCGTCTTTCTTCTTCTCTTTCTGCTGGAGTTCTTCGTGGGTTCGATTATGTTCTCGTACTGGCTGGGGAAGATCAAGGGAAAGGACATAAGGCAAACCAGGGACGGTAATCCCGGCGGCTCCAATTTGGGAAGGGTCTTCGGCTGGAAGTGGGGGATGGCCGGTATAGTTCTGGATTTTCTCAAGGGCTACGTTCCGCTGGTTTTCGTCGTGGAATTGGGGATCTTACAGAACTGGCGTCTGGCGATAGTTTCGGTCGCGCCCGTTCTCGGCCACGCCTTCTCTCCTTTTCTGAAGTTTTCCGGGGGGAAGGCCGTTGCAGTGACCTTCGGTATCTGGTCGGCTTTGACCAGGTGGGAGGTCCCGGTGTTACTCGGAACGATCTTCACCATCTTTTCTCTCACGAGGGCGATCAGAAAGAAAGGTAAAACAACTCCCGCCGACGACGCCGCGAGGGTCATGGTTGGCATGCTCGCCGTTCTTGTTTACGTTCTTATGCGCGGTATTCCCTATCTGCTGCCCGTATGGTGCATGAATATGGCGATACTTTTCTACAGGCACCAGAAGGATATAAAAGCGATTCTCGTCAACCAGGGCTCAAAAAGAAACTCTCGTTGAATCGGGCGAAAATTATCAAAATGGACAGGGGTCATCTGGCGATAATGAAGTAAAAGACAACACCGAGTACAGTCACCAGAACAACACCGACGGCCAGCGATATAAAAGTAAGCATAAAGTCACCTCCCTTTGTATTCTATCGTAAAAACCCGGCTTCTAGAGCCTTGCCAGAAAAAACCGGAGGGAATTTACCCTCCGGTCTTGTTTTGGTGGTTCGATAACGCTTTTATTCCGGTCTTACATCGGGAAAGATCAGAACATCGTAACTCGGCATACTTTCGAAGAGAAGTTCGTTGGTGGTGTAATCCATGACCAGAACTCTGTGCATACCGTTGGTATCCTTTTCGGTGAAGTAGATGTAAGGTCCTTCCACCTTGATCGAAGGAACCGGCGCGTCCATCCAGAGCACCCTGTTGCCGAGTACCCGGTCGGTACCGGTTTCAAGATCGTACACCCGGAGGGCGATGTAAGAGAAATCGCCGTACTCTTCCGGTGGGATAAAATAGATGATCCTGTTGTCGCTTCCAAACTCCGCCCAGACAGCTGTTTTTGCTGTTTTGAGCGGCTCATCCGTCGACAGGTCGACGATGTTGCCGTCATAATCTATCGCGTAAGCGTTGTCGTTGGAGAGGAAAACTAGATCGTACCATCCTTCCACAGTTTCGAGCACCTCGCCAGTGTCGGCGTTGAATATGGAGAAAACATCGTAATCGGTGGAGACAGCCACCCTGTAACCATCGGGCGACCAAGAGACCGGTATCATTCCAAAATCACCGTCGGCCGACCAGATCTGAGTCAATTCCGGTCCAATCATGACGATCTTCTCGCCGTAATTATCCAGAAGCAGGAATTTCGAGCGATCGGGGGAAAGTGAATATACGGTGTATCCGTTGAATCTGGCCTTTCTCTCTCCTTCAACCACGACCCTCTCGTTCTGCAGCGATATATAGACGAAAGTCTTTGAATCGAGAAACTGTCCGTAAATAGCATCTGCTAGACTTCCGAAGAGGTTTCCTTCGATATCGAAGAAACCGACGCTTCCGGTCTCGTAATCCATATTGAGCGTGTTGTATGAGATAACTACCTCTTCTCCTTCCAGCAGCTCGTCAATCTTCTTGGGGGCAGGAACTCTCGACAGCCAGGAGTATATCCAGTCGAGCTCCTCGTGTCTGATCATGTACGACTGAAGATTATTCTGCAGTGATGCCTCGTCGCTGGAGAGAACGATCGCCCTGAACAGCTCGGAAACATAATCGGGAATATAGATGTAATCCAGTATCTGTGTGGCATTTCCCAGCGCAGCTTCGTCGTTGAAACTCTTTCCCTGGAGGAACAGCTCAACAGCCTCGTCGTAGTTGCCATAGTTCAGGGCCAACAGACCTTTTAAGAAGTAATACATCGGTTCCTCGGCCAGATCCTGGGAATATTCCATGAGCAGCTCCTCGGCGGTCGTGAAGTCGCCATCGTAGAACAGATTCTCGATATAGGGTATCAGGAACTCGCTCTCTCCGAAATCCTCGACCAGGATCTTCGACACGATCAACGAGAGATCGGTCGGGTACAGTTCTTTGGACTCTTCGTATAGATACTTGTATAGTTCCAGGTGATCCTCGTTCTCGATCGATGTCACGGCATAACGGACGTCGGATTCGCTGAGATACCAGGAGCTGTTTAGACTGCGCAAATAGTAGAGAAGCGATTTCCTGTTCTTGAAATTATCGAAGTATATTTTCGACAGTTCGCCCGCCTGCTCCGAGTAATAGTTGTCCAGAGCCTTTTCGATCGTTCTCTCGAAGATCGCCACCATGCCTTCGGGTATCTCCGTGAGGGCATGTGCAACCTCGATCACGGTGTTGATATAGCTGTTGTAATCGTAGTTTTCTTCGTAAATCTTAAGAAGCGCCTCGAGGCTTTCTATATCCGCGGGGTTGGCGGCCAGTTTTGCTTTCAATTCTTCGGTCTGGGCGAATAAGAAGAGCGGTATCAAAGTCAGAAATAGAATTATGAGTATCTTTTTCATTATCTCACCTCCTAAACTATTCTATTCTCAACGGCCCTCCTTGAGTCCTGTTTTCGAGACTCTGCTTCCCGCAAATAAAACTACGATCGGATCGTTTTTCTAGAGCCTCTCTATCTCTCCCCCGACAAAATTGACCAGCTCGGATATATATGACTTCGAAAAGTCGAACTTGATCCCCGCCGCTTCGTACAGTTCATCGAGAGGTCTGGAGTATCCCAGAGAGAGAAACCTCTTGTAATCGGCTATGGCCTTTTCCCTGTCGAGTCTGTAATTTCTGTATATGGCAAGGGCTCCGAGCTGGGCGATACCGTACTCTATGTAGTAGAAGGGGTTGGTGAAGATATGGGGCTGAAGCAGCCAGCGGATTCGCCGCTCCCGCTCTAGACCTGACCAATCGATCCCGCCTTCGAACCTGGCGAAGATACCGGCGAACTTCTCGTCCCTCTCGTCGGGCGTGTGGTCGGGATTGGAATAGATCCACTGCTGGAAGGCATCGACCGTCATGCACCAGGGCAGGAAGCTTATAGTTCCGGTCAGCTCCTCTTTTTTCGCCAATTTCAGTTCTTCGCTGTCAGGGTAGTATTCGTCCCAGTGATCCATGGTGAGCAGTTCCATCGACATCGAGGCGAGCTCGGCCGCTTCGTGCGTTGTGTGTCTGTACAGTATTATTCTCTCGTCCACAGTCGAGAAGGAGTGCATGGCGTGGCCCGATTCGTGGAGAATAGTTCTGACGTTGCCCGGCGTTCCGGTGGCGTTCATGAATATGAAGGGCGCCCCCGTTTCGTCCAGCGGGTAGTTATAACCCCCGGGAGCCTTCCCCTTTCTATTTTCCAGATCCAGCAGTCCTGTATTTTTCATTTTTTGTAGATTGAGACCGAACTGTCTGTCAACTCTGGAGAGAACGGCGATGGCCTTTCCTATGAAGTCATCCATGCCGTCGAAGGGCTTCAATACCCTTCCCGAGGGTTCTACCTGTGTATCCCAGGGTCTGAGCGATTCCACTCCGAGCTCTTTTTTTCTACTCTCGTTCAGTTTTTTCACGAAGGGTACGACCACGGCCTCGACTGAATCGTGAAATCTGAAGATATCCTCGACCGAATAGACGAACCTGTTCTTCTTGGCATGCATGAAATCTCTGTAGTTTTCGAAACCTGCATTTTTGGCCTGAGGTATCCTGATCTCCTTCAGCTGATCAAAAAGCTCCTCCAACCTGTCGTGGACAGTTGAAAGCTTCTCCATCGAGAGTCTCCATGTCTCCTCTCTCACTTTTCTGTCTGGCTCCTGCTGGAATTTGGAGAGTTGAGAGAGCGTGTACTCCTTACCAGCGTATTCTACCGTCAAAGAGCCTATCGTAGCGCCATAAGCGGAGGATAACTCCTTTTCCTTTACCTCGAGCGGAAGGTTTTCCTCTCTGAACATCTCGATGGTGTTGGCCACTATCCTGTCAAAATTCTCGTACCTTAAAGTGTCGAGCTCGGCCCTGCAGGGACTGTCATAATACTTCTTCAGCAGCCTCATTTTGTAGGGTTCGGCTCTGGAGAACACCCCGGCATAGAAGTTAGAATAGTTCTTCCTCTTTTCTTCGTTGTCGGCAAACCTCGTCATCTCTATGTACCTCCAGGCAAGCTGCTCCTGGATCGCCATATAGAGTTCGCTCCATCTGTAGAGGAACTCTTCCAGAGAGTTAACACTGTCCACAGGATACTCTTCCAGTCTCTTCAGCTCGGTCTCGACGTTCTTCCACACCGAAAGATCGAGGTCCTCCGGCAAATACCTGCGTGGCTGCTTCACAATCTTCTCATCTGCCATTCCTTTACCTCCCGTACCGATTTGTCGGATTAGCGACGTAAAAGATTTTGCCACAAACACTTTCTTTCCGGCAAGGTTTTTCCATACCTGTTAATGTACTTTTTTTACATTCTTGACTTGACGCTTTCAAAAGTGATATCATAGGTTTGAATTGAAAAAATGTGATGCACAATTGTGCAAAAGAAATGGGGGAACTTTATGAACGGCCTGGAAAGAAGATTGGATAGAATGTTTTCTCGTGGTTCTCTGATCGTTGCCGCAGCCGATCACGGCCAGTTCGCCGGTGTTCCGCTGGGTTTAGAGGATATCGGGCGCTATATAAGCGAGATCGAAACTCTCGACATCGACGGAATACTGCTGAATCCCGGAGTGGTTTCGCGAATCGCTTCTTTCAACGCGAATAAACTTCTTATTATAAGGGTAACGCACGCCGGTTCGGCTTTATCGGGCGATATCGGCAACACGAAATACTTTCTCGATCCGGAACAGGCACTGAGGCTTGGAGCCGACGCAGTGATAGTTATGGGAATCGTCGGTCAGGAGAGAGACTCCGATGCCCTCCACGCTCTTTCGAAAGCCGTCTGGGACTACCAGAGGTACGGGATACCAGTCATAGCCGAGATGCTGCCTTACAGGAAGGAAGACTACTCCTCTCCAGAAGTTATAGCGAATATTTCGCGGATAGGGGCCGAGCTCGGAGCGAACGTTATAAAGACCATGATGACCGCAAATTACGGCGAGGTCGTTCGATCATGTCCCGTTCCCGTGATCATAGCCGGGGGCGAGAAGAACCGGGATTTCTTCGTTTCTCTCGAAGACGCGGCAAAAGCTGGTGCTAAAGGCGCGGCGATAGGTCGAAACCTCTTTCAAAAAAAGGACAGAACCGGCTTCTTGAAGAAAGTCAGAGAGGTATTCGCTTCGAGGTAAGATGATGAAGATGGATGAAGTCAGTCTAGCTTACAGGGCCGCAGAGATGTATTACATCAACGAGATGAACCAGGAGCAGATAGCCGCCGAGCTGGGACTTTCGAGGTCGAAAGTCTCCAGATTGCTCACCAGCGCCCGCAGACTGGGAATGGTGAAGATCGAGCTCGTCGGGCCGGAATCTTTCGATCTCTCCTCTCTCGAGAGAGAAATAGTAGAGAAATACGCCATAAGGGAAGCCCATGTCGTAGCCTCTATAAAGGGGACCGACAAGGAGATAAAGCAGAGGATAGCTCTCTCCTTCCAGAAAAACCTTACGAAGCTGCTCGAAGGCAAGCGTTATATCGGGCTGGGTTGGGGTACGACCGTTTATGAGGCCGTAATGAGCCTACCGGATAATCTCGCCAGATTTCCCGAGATGAAGATAATACCGCTCCTCGGAGGTCTCGGACAGTCGGAAAAGACTTATCAGATCAACAACATCGTCGAGAAAATGGCCGGTTCTCTGGGAGCGACCCCTATTTTTCTGGCCGCTCCCGCGATTTTCAACAATCAGGAGCAGTTGAAAATCATGAAGCAAGTACAGTCTGTCCAGACGGCCATCGCCGAGTGGTCGAACCTCGAAGCGGTCATATTTGGTCTGGGGGCTCCGGCCGGAATGTCGGCCGTTCTAGACTCAAACCTTCCCGGCGATATGATACTCGAACTGGTCAGAAAGCACGCCGTCGGCGATATTGTCTCTCGTTTCATGGGCAAGAGCGGTGAAATAGTCTGCCAGAACATCGAAGAGGTCCTTCTGGGAATCCCCTTCAACGATATGCTAAAAGTTCCCGAGAGGATCTGTTTGAGCGGCGGGGAGCACAAAGTAGACGGAATACGGGCAGCCCTTTCAAGAGGTTACATAACCACTCTCTTCACGGATATAAGGACAGCCCAGATGCTAGTTACGCAGCAGGAGGTGCGTGGATGAAGGCAGTGATGTACGAAGGAATCGGAAAGATCTCAATCAGAGATGTAGAAAAGCCAAAAATCGGAGAAGATGGAATTCTTGTAAAGATACTCTACTCCTTCATTTGCTCTACAGATATAAAGACCTATAAGCAGGGACACCCGATGATCAAGCCTCCGACCATACTTGGTCACGAATGTTCTGGAAGGATAGTCGAAACCGGTCGGAACGTTACGGAGTTCGAAGTCGGTGATTATGTGGCCGTAGCACCCTTCGTGAACTGCGGGGAATGCGAGCAGTGTATCAATGGTTACCCCGAGGGATGTAGAAACAGAGACTTTCCCAGTAACGGAGCCATAACCGAGTTTCTTTCGATCGATGCCGGTTACGCCAGGAAGGGAGTTGCAAAGGTTGCGAAAGACAAGGCTAAAGAGGCCGCCCTTGCGGAACCCATGGCCTGTGCATTGACTTCCTGCAGACATATGGAGCTGCAGCCTGGCAATTCGGCACTGATCGTCGGGGCCGGGATAATGGGTATGCTGAACGCTATGACCTTGCGAGACATTTACGGTCAAACTGTGGTAATCACCGATAAAAGGCAAGAGAGGCTAGAACTGGCCGAAGAACTGGGGTTCGCCACTTCCAGCGGAGATACGGGCAAGTACAACTCGATAGTACTCACCGCGCCCGTTCCAGAATTGATCGATGAATATCTGCCAAAAGTGAAGTTATTCGGAAACATGGTACTCTTCGGCGGCTATTCGAAAGGGACGAAAGCTCTCTTCGATCCCAATATAATTCACTACAACGGTGTGAAATTGACCGGTACCACGGGCTTTGCCTCTAAGGATTTCATGGCAGCCATCGCACTTATCAACAGCGGCAAGCTCGATTTGAGACCTTTCACAAAAAGAATCTATGAATTCTCCGATTTCGAAGAGGCCTTCAAAGACGCCGTAGAGGGCAGATCTATTAAAGTCGGAATAAAGGTTGGTGAGTGAGTTGTTCGGTAAGGCAAACAGACTCTCAAGGATATTCAACAGATCCGGAAAAACTATAATGCTGGCTCTCGATCACGGTATGGCTCTCGGTCCCATGCAGGGTCTGGAAAGACCGGCCGAGATGCTGGATAAGCTCACGTCGTTCACCGATTCCATAATGCTCAACAAAGGGATACTGCGAAACTGCTACACACCGAACGGGCACGTCGGAATCGTACTTCGAGTGAGCGGAGCGGCGACCATCGCCGGAGAAGATTTGACTAACGAAAGCATAACAACAACGGTTATCGAAGCGTTGAGACTGTCTGCGGATGCCGTCGCCACCTCGATTTACGTCGGCACTTCAAACGAACACTCTACTATACGCGACCTGGCCCAGCTTTGTGATGAATGTGAAACCTACGGTCTCCCGGTGTTGGCCGTAACTGCGATAGGTAAGGACCGGGAGCGCAAAACCGATCCCAGATATCTTTCACTGGCTGTGAGAGTTGCCGTGGAGATGGGCGCCGATATCGTTAAAACGTATTACTGCGACGAGAAATTCGAGAAGGTCGTCGAGGCAGCTGCCGGCATACCCATAGTCATCGCCGGCGGTCCGAAAATGGATTCGGTGCTGGATGTCCTGAAGATCGCCGAAAACGCCACCAGGGCAGGAGCACGCGGGGTCGATATGGGCAGAAACGTCTGGCAGCACGAAAGACCGGTCGAGATGCTATTGGCCTTGAAGGATATAGTCAACGATGGCGTGTCCGCCGAAGAGGCTTACTCGAAACACTTCGGGAGATAATCATGAAGGTTGTTGAAATGATCTCGGTCAGGAAGGAGTTCCCCGGGGTCGTTGCTCTCGACAATATCAACTTCTCTCTGGAAGAAGGAGAGATTCATGGACTTGTCGGTGAAAACGGGGCCGGAAAATCCACGCTCATAAACATACTCGCCGGAGTCTTTCAACAGACTTCGGGAGAACTCAGACTGTTCGGCAAGCCTGTAAAATTGAGCAGTCCTTCCGATGCCCTTCACAGGGGCATAGGGGTAGTCTATCAGGACACCGTTCTGGATCCGTTTTTCACTGCCGAGGAAAACATCTGGCTGGGTAGGGAACCTTCCCGGCTTTCTGTGTTGAAAGGCAGGGAGATCAGATCCGACACGAAGAGACTGTGTGATAAGTACGGAATCGTAGTGCCGCTAGGTATTCCGGTCGGAACTCTAAGTGTTGCAAAGCAGAAGATGGTCGAGATCCTCAGGGCGCTGAGCATGAATTCAAAGGTACTGGTTTTAGATGAGCCGACTGCCTCGATAACCCAAAGCGATACGGACAACCTTTTCGAGATACTCAAAAATCTGAAAAAGTCCGGCATAAGCATCATTTTCGTCTCCCACCATCTGGACGAAGTTTTCAACCTCTGCGATAGAATCTCCGTCCTCAGAAACGGCTGCTACGAAGGCACCTTCGCTTCTTCGGAACTATCGACACGCGACCTCATAAAGCTCATGACCAACAGGGATCTGGTGGATCAATACCCCAAGCGGGCTTCAGAAATCGGTGAGGAAATTCTTAAGGTTTCGAATCTGAACGTGGCGAGATTCGGGTTGAAGGATATCTCCTTCGAGGTGAAGAGGGGAGAGATAGTGGGCTTCTTCGGAATGGTCGGCTCTGGAAGGACGGAGCTTATGAAATCGATCTTTGGCGCCCACGAAATCGATAGCGGCGAAATAACGATAAACAACGAAAAAATCAGGATAAAAGGCCCATCGAAAGCCATGAGGGCCGGTGTCTATCTCTGCCCGGAGGACAGAAGGAGGGAGGGGGTTGTCCAGGATATGTCGGTTATAGACAACCTGACCTCCCCATTCCTTGGAACGTTGACCAGGTTAGGTGTGATCAACTCTAGAGAGTCCAGAGCCAGGGCCGGCAAAGTATCGAGCGAACTGAAAATAAAGGCTCCATCGCTGAAGACGATCATCTCCCACCTGAGCGGTGGCAACCAACAGAAGGTGGTTCTGGGGAAATGGCTTCTGGGGCCGGAATCCAGGGTATTCATATTCGATGAACCAACCCAGGGAATAGATGTCGGAGCCAAGAGCGAGTTTTACAGGATAATGCAAGAAATTGCGAAAAAGGGTTGCGGGGTGTTGTTCGTTTCCTCGGATATCAGAGAATTGCTGGGCATAGCCGACAGGATCTATGTCATGCGCCTGGGAAGGATCACGGCGGAATTCAAAAGAGGGGAGTACGACCAACACTCGATTCTCGAAAATGCGCTCAGCGATAGTCTCGCCGCAAGGAGTGAAAAAGATGAATAAGATAGGGCTGCTCTTTCAGAAGTACGGCACTATTCTGGCCTTGATCGGCATAGTAGTGTTTTTCTCGATCATGACCGAAACGTTTCTCACTTCCAGAAATCTCATAAATATCCTCTCCCATATTTCCATGCTGACGATAATAGCGACCGGGATGACCGTCTGTATGATACCTGGTGATTTTGACATGTCTATCGCATCGGTGGCGAGCCTTTCGGGAGTTATAGTGACTTCTCTGATTTTGAAAGGCCTAGGCGTATTTGGCTCCATACTCATAACGGTGGGCATGGGCGCGCTATTCGGCGTGATCGCAGGAATTCTGATCACCAGATTGAAGATCTCCGCCTTCATCGCAACCCTCGCCCTCGGTACGATCGCGACCGGTATCAACTTCATGTTCACCAGAGGTCAGGAGGTTTACGGCATCTTTCCCGATTCCTTCCTCGCGATCGCGCAGAAAAGAGTTCTGGGAATCCCCGTCCAGGTCTTCATAATGGCGGTGGTCATAGTCGTCTTCACCTTCGCGATGGAAAAGACGAAGATGGGAAAGTGGATGTACTCAATAGGGGGCAGTGTGAAAGCCTCCTTCCTGTCGGGCATCAACGTCAGGCTTCTCCGCGTGGTCGGAATGATAATCTCCGGCGCCCTCGCGGCCTTCACCGGCTGTATTCTAGCCTCCAGGTTGGGATCTGGACAGCCGACCGCGGGTGACGCTTATCTCATGGATGCGATAGCCGCCTCCTTTCTGGGCATGACCACGATCAAGGTGGGCAGGCCGAACGTGCCGGGAACTTTTGTGGGAGCTTTGATCATCGGAGTTATAAACAACGGTCTAGTGATAATGGGAGTGTCGTATTTCTTTCAGTATATCGCCAAAGGAGCGATCATAATTCTGGCTGTCTCGATGACTTCATTCAGAAGTTCTGAGAGCTTCTAAGGCAAACAACGGGAGGTGTGGTAACTATGAAAAAGGTAGTTCTTGTTCTTGCGATTATGTTACTCGTTTCTCTGGCCTTCGGTATCGAGATCGGCTTCGTCGCGGCCAACCTTTCTGCGGTAACTCAGGCAACTATCGCCCAAAATCTCGAAGCCATTTCAAAGACCAACGGTTGGACCATTTACGTCTCGAACTCCGCAGGCTCCTGGGAGATGATGAACAATCTGGTGGAAAACTACGTGTCGAAGAAAGTAGATCTCATAGTGGTCGCCATGGGACAGGCGAGCTCGCTGACTTCCTCGCTCACCGCGGCGAAAGAGGCTGGCATTCCCGTGATCGGTATCGACTCAGAGTACAGTGACCTGCTGACTGCCGATATTCTCACCAACAACTGGGAGATGGGCGCAAAGATTGCCACATACCTGGTCGACAGACTGAACCACAAGGGAAACATCATTGTATTCAAATTCGATCAATTCTATGGAACCCGCTTCAGAGGAAAGGCGCTGGACGTGGTACTGACGGAAGAGCCGAACATCAAAGTGCTCGAAGTCCATCACCTGCCGCCGGCGGGATTCGTCGAAGACGCACAGAAAACCATGGAATCGTATCTGCTCAAGTACGGCGACAAGATCGACGCTGTCTGGTGTGCCTGGGACGACCCGGCTTATGCGGTATCTCTGGCGATCAAGGCGGCCGGCTATACTCAAGAAGATATGTTCGTGGTCGGAATTGACGGCAACGAAAGAAACATAAAAATGATAGCTGCCAACAACACGGCCGTCGTAGCCACGATCCTGCAGCCCTTCGGAGATTCAGCCACCAAAGCTGCCGAACTCATACAGAAGATAGTCGTCGAGGGGAACAGCCCCGAAGAAGTCATCGGGGCCGTAAGGGTAATATACATGGACGCACCTCTTATCACCTCGGCGAACGCTCAGGATTATCTGAAATAACGAGCTAAAAGAAGTACTAACGCGCTTTCGGGGGCCTTTTGCAGCCATATGCTTTGTCGGTATTCGAAGGGTAGATACGATTCGAGGATTAACTAAATGCAAAGGCTCCCCCGTTTTTCTTTATTGCCCGTGATTGATGTGTACGATCTAGAGAGGGAGGATTTATCGGCCGTGAAAGAAAGAGAGCTTTTCGCAGGATACGATATCGGTACGACTTCGAGTAAGATATCTATCATAGACCTAGAAGGCCGTATTGTCGCAAGCGCAAAGGTCACTCATTCACAGAGTTTTTCCGATGACGGCTATCCAGAGCAGGACGCCCGGGTGTGGTGGCAGGACTTTTTGAAGTTGACCGCGATGGCGGGCAAAGAGATTTCCCTCTCGAGCATAAAAGCGATAGGACTCAGCTCTATGTGTCCGAACGTACTACCCGTATCGGACGATGGAATACCCCTGCGAAAGTCTTTCATGTACGGCATCGATCAGAGGGCCGTTAAAGAGATCGAATCACTCAACGACTTCATGAAAGAGTTTGGAGACAATCCACTTTACACAGAGTATTCAAGCCAGTCTATCCTTCCAAAGATCCTCTGGATGAGAAAAAACGAACCACAGATATTCGAAAAGACAACCCGGGTTTTGACCGCGAACGGTTACATAGCCTTCAGATTGACCGGCCAATTTGCCTCGGATATGTTCTCCCTTTCGGCGGGCAACCTCATAAACCTCAACACCCTGGAAATTTTCAAAGATCCCTTCGATCACGTAGACCTTTCGACAGACATTATTCCCGATATAAAATGGGCAACGGATCTTACCGGTACGGTAACGAGATTGGCCTGCGAAGAAACGGGTCTTGGTTATGGGACCCCTGTCTTCACGGGAACGGGAGACGCCTGCTCCGACACCATAACTAACGCCTGCCTCGAGCCAGGAAACGTCTCCATCTCGCTCGGAGGGACCTCGATTTACATCCAGTGTCTCGACAGACCTGTAAGATCACCCGCCCTATTCGTGGAAACCGGTACCGTCCCGGGATCATTCACCGTCGGTGGCGCTACCAGCTGCGGCGGCCTCCTCACTGACTGGGTGACCGACAGACTGTTCGGCCTTGACAGGTACGAGAAAGAGAGTCTGTTGTCGGGCTTTGGAGCGGAAGAATACGAACCTTCAAACATGATCCTGCTCCCGTTTTTTGGAGGAGCGCGCACCCCTTTCAACAACCCCAGAGCCAGAGGAATTCTCTTCGGGCTGTCCATGGAAACAGGAAGAAAAGAGATCTTGAGTGCGGTTTTCGAAGCCATTGCCCTGGACATAAGCATGATAGATGACGAAATAAAGAGAACGGCGCTCGAACCGAACCAGATCTGCGTTTCAGGCGGCGGTGCAAGGAGCGAAGTTCTACTACAGCTGATCGCCACCTTGCTCGACCACGAACTACTGGTCTCGCCCCGCCAGTACGACTCGGCGACAGGCGCCGCCCTGATCGCTCTATCCGCCACGAGCGGCAAGGCTCTCGAAAAAGTCGTTGAAGATATAAAGAAAAAGTACGACCGGGTGGAACCCCGGGCCGAATACAGTTCTTACATGAAAGAGAGAAAAAATACCTTTAAAGAACTCTATACAGCGAACATCGGCCTTTTCA
>ERZ795050.960-NODE-960-length-40799-cov-11.234955_pt1 | contig 40799 bp, 41 predicted proteins | sample MGYA00375134_ERZ795050 | MGnify/ENA primary metagenome ERZ795050 (study PRJEB30179, sample SAMN05720221) | activated sludge metagenome | isolation source: Anaerobic digester | place: Japan | collected 2015-05-26 ... | reverse complement strand
GGAAAAGACAACACAACTAAAACTGTGGTTATTCAGTGGATAGATGTAGAAATAGTGATCTACCCCCCTAAACATCAGGACTAAATTAGTAAATTAAAAACACTAATTCAGACAAATAAAAAGAACATGGACAGGAGAAGAAAAAGAGGCAATTCTGAGAGATTTGAATGACCTTTGGATTAGTTTTGGCCAAAGAAATAAACCGAAGAAATAAGCGTGAAATAACTTAAAAAATCCCGTTTCTTGGGCACTAAATAATAATTTTGTCTCTATAAATCGGGAAAATTTTCCTGTAAATTCATTTTTTTCAGTTTTTAATAACAGGGATTTATCCCAAACACAATATTGCTTTAACGCTGACGTTTGCGTAAATATGATGAAAAAGCATACAGCAACCTTCATATTTTTTGCATTTTCTTTTTGCTTAGTATCCGGGCAACCTTCTTTTTTTGACCGGCTTGCCGACTCTGCCCTGGTTTTAACTCACCAGAAAGTAAAATATGACCCTTCTTACTTTCAGATAAAATATCCGGACGGAGACATCCCCGCTGACAGAGGGGTTTGCACGGACGTAATCATCCGTGCCTACCGCAAACTCGGTATTGACCTGCAAAAAGAAGTACATCAGGACATGGTGGCAAACTTTGAAAAATATCCTGAATACTGGGGATTGACAAAACCAGACAAAAATATTGACCATAGAAGAGTGCCTAACCTGATGACTTTTTTTTCAAGAAAAGGAATTGAAAAGGAAATTTCACAAGACACGAAAGACTATCTGCCGGGAGATATTGTTTGTTGGGATTTAGGCGGAGGCATTACACATATCGGGCTGGTATCGAAGGTAAAATCAACCGATGGACGCAGATATTTAATCATCCATAACATAGGAAACGGACAAGTGGCAGAAGATTGTCTTTTTAGCTTTAAAATCATCGGGCATTACCGTTATAAAAAATAATCCCTATCACTGAAGCAGAAAACTTATGGCTTTTCCAATGAAATCAAACTTTTTACGGCCCGGATAGCTTTATCGGTTCTTTCCTGCTCTTTCCCGCTGATCTCAATAAAATTGAACTTCCTTGACAACAACTCTTTTCTGAACCATTGATAAAAAAAGTCACCCCATCCGGGATGCTCACGCAAGGGATCATAAATCCAGGGAATGTCAGGGACACAAAGGAGATAGAGATCGTACTGCCGCTCCATTATTTTAGTTTCCAGCCAGTCCGGGGTTTTTCCGTATTTGTATTCCATCCAGATTTTAATCACAAGTAACTCAGTATCAGCAATCAGTAAATCAGGCCGGCTGAGAATGATGTCGTCCTCCTGCTTCATCTGGGCTATGGCAATCTGCCCGACATCTTCATAAGTATATGGACGGTTGAGTTTTTCGAGGTAAACCCTTGCATATTCTTCGACCAGCGGACAGTTAAAATGTGCTGAAAGCTTCTCTGCCAGAAAGGTTTTCCCTGTTGACTCAGGTCCGGTTACTGCAACACGTATCATGACTGTTGCAATTTAATTTTTTTCTGCCATTCGATTAGTCCATACACAGCCAATATTGTAAAGAAAAAGTAAAGAAAGCTGAAAACAAACAGATGTTTGTAAATATAAATACCGGTACAGAGCAGGTCGATAACAATCCACAGCCACCAGTTTTCTATCATTTTTCTGGCCATCAGGAAGGTGCCGATAATTCCCCAAACGGTAGTGGTGGCATCAAGATATGGCAGGGAAGCATCTGTATAATGTTCGAAAAACCAGCCAGACAAGAAGGTAAAAATAATTCCAATGCTCAGTAAGACTATTGATAAGCTAAAGGTGATATGCCTGATAGGTGGAGCAGTGTTTTCTTTTCCCCCCTTCAACCAGAAATAAAAGCCGTAAATTGTCATGACAAAATAAAAAATCTGAAGAATTGCATCCTGATAAAGCCTTGACTGATAAAACACAATGGCAGATAAAACCACATTAATCAAAGCAACCGGCCAGCACCAGATAATTTCCTTTGCAGTCAGAAAGACACCGGCAATACCGGCAATGGCGGCAATTATTTCAAGGTAATTCTCTGATAAATAATCAAAAACAATACTGGTCATTAATCCGATAAATCAGCATTGACTATTTTCATAACAAAAACAGAATGAGGGAGTTCCATAGCTTTACGGATTTCGGTAGTCAAGGCATTCATGACGAGAGAATACTCCCCGAAAATCTGGGTACTCATACCATTGGTAACTACTTTCAAACCTTCATACTGATTGATTTTATCAATAAAGTTTCTGATAGGAGGAATAAAATTACCAGAAAGCGGATAATAGCTGATTTCAACAGAAACTGTCATAACATTTGTTTTAAAAATCAGGCAAAAATAAGCCAAAATGTTGACAAATAAGGGATTACAGAGCAAGAGAAATCACATTTCAGGGGAATTACAAACAATTTATTCTGAAAATGTTAAAAATATATTTGCCGGTGATGTTTTTTTATTACTAATATTGCTACCTTTGAAATAATTTTTTAATGGCTTCCATCATTCAAAATTAGTAAGAATTAATATTCTTTATGAAAGTAAAGCTTTACGGAACAAGGGGTTCGGTCCCTGTATTCAATCCAAAATCAGTGCGTTATGGAGGAAACACCACCTGCCTTCGTATTTACAGCGATCATATCGGTGAAAACTGTGCACTGGTGATTGATGCTGGCAGCGGAATAATTCCAATGGGTGACGAACTGCTCAAAGAAACCAAAGGACAACTGAAAGAAGTAACACTCTTATTTACTCACTGGCATAATGATCATACACTGGGCCTGTTTTTATCGCCTATTACCTTTATAAAAACTGTCAGAATGAAACTTTTAGGTCCTAATGAAAACAATATCGGGCCTAAAGAAATGATGGAAGATATGATGAGGCCACCCTATTTCCCGATTGATGTCAGGGAAGTCAGAAGCAAGTTTGAGTATTTCGACATTATGATGCCTCAGGCTCAGGTACTTCTGCTGAATAAAGTTGGTATGACCATTCTTGACCTCGATGTTTACGAAAAAATAGAGCTTAATCACGAAATGGTCGAACTTAACGAAGAGCTTTATCCACTTGATGATTTTCTGGTGATAAAAATGCACCGTGCCAAACACCCCGACAAAACCATCAGTTACCGCTTTGAAGATAAAAAATCAGGTAAAGTATTTGTCTTTCTTACCGATAACGAAAATGAAGACGGATTTTCCGGCCACCTCAAAAAACATGTCATGAATGCCGATCTGCTGATTATTGACGCTCAATATTCCAGAGAAAAATACAATTCATTCACAGTAGGTTTTGGGCACGGAACTCCCGATTATGCCGTCAGGCTTGCTGAATTCTGTAAGGTGAAAAAACTTGGCTTTACCCATCACGACCCCATGTCGGAAGATACTGATATTGATAAAATTCTGCAGGAAGGTATTAACGCCAAAAGTAAGGATTCTCAGCTTGAGATTTTTGCCTGTGCCGACTATCTTGAGGTTGAAGTATAAGCCACTTAACCCAGCAATAGTTTTTTATACGCTTCTTCGGCTGCCCTTTGCTCGGCTTCTTTCTTTTTGACAGCTACTCCCCTTCCGTATTCTGCCGAATTGACCAAAACAATTGAATTGAAATATTTAACCCCTTTTTTCATCACCTCATTTGTCTCAAACAAAATATCCATGTTTTTTTGCTGAGACAGTTCCAGCAGCCTGCCCTTAAAATTCTTTTCTTCCTCAGCAAGCTCATTTTCAATTATATATGGCCAAATCAGGTGAGACAAAACAATTTTATAGGTTTTCTGATAGCCTTTATCAAGATAAATAGCTCCAATAAGTGCTTCCAGTGCGTTGCCCAGCAGGCGGCTCTCTCCTTCAATTTCATGTTGCAGGCCGGGATTACACTTCAATACTTTATCGATACCTATGTTTTTCGCAATTTTATTCAGGGTTTCGCGTCTGACTATATTTGAGCGGATGACACTTAATTCTCCCTCACTTTTCTTGGGAAATAAAATAAGGAGATAGTGTGAGATGATGGCACTGATAATACTGTCGCCAAGAAACTCAAGTTTTTCGTTATGCCTGGATTTGGGTTTATACGACTTATGGGTAAGGGCTTCTTCGTATAAATCTATTCTTTTAGTACTTATCCTGAGCTGTTTTTTTAAGAATAAAGCAATTTCAGGATTTTGTTTCTTCTTTCCTCTTTTCTGAAAAAGCAGTTGAAAAAAGCTGATAATGGCTAAATCTTTTTAAAAGCAAGACATACATTATGACCGCCAAAACCAAATGTATTGCTGATGGCAACATTGACTTTTCTTTGCTGAGCTTTATTGAGCGTCAGGTTAAGGTCGGGATGGATTTCAGGGTCTCTGTTTTGATTGTTTATGGTAGGAGGAACCATGTCGTGAACAATAGACAATACTGATATGGCTGATTCAATGGCGCCAGCTGCTCCCAGCAAATGACCGTGCATGGATTTGGTAGCACTGATATTCAACTTAAAAGCGTGATCTTTGAAAAGGTCAATGATGGCTTTTGTTTCGCTGAGATCTCCCAGTGGGGTGGCAGTACCATGAACATTCACATAATCAACATCTTCGGGCTGTAATCCGGCATCTTTCAGGCAATTTTGCATCACCAGCCTTGCACCAAGTCCTTCGGGATGGGGGGCAGTCAGATGGTGGGCATCTGCCGAAAATCCGGCTCCAACAATTTCAGCATAAATTTTGGCACCTCGGGCAAGTGCGTGTTCATATTCTTCGAGTATTAAACAAACACCACCTTCTCCCATGACAAAGCCATCACGTGTACTGTCAAAAGGCCTTGAAGCTGTTTTGTACTCCTCATTATTTTCGGATAAAGCTTTCATGGCATTAAAACCACCAATAGAGCCAGGGGTAATGGGTGCTTCAGATCCACCGGTTATAATAAGCTTTTCGCGTCCGTTTCGAATAAAATCGAAGGCACAGCCAATGGCATTTGATGAAGAAGCACAGGCAGACACAGTGGCAAAGTTTACTCCCATAAAACCATATTTCATGGAAATAAGCCCTGCAGCAATATCAGGAATCATTTTGGGGATGAAAAAAGGGCTGAAGCGTGGTGTAAAATCACTCCTGACAAAAGAAGTAATTTCTTCTTCAAAAGTAGTAATACCCCCTATACCGGAAGCCCAGATAACACCGCAATTTTCTTTATCCAGTTCATCAATGTTGAGTTTGGCATCATCAACAGCCTTACCTGTTGCGACAAGGGCATATTGAGCATAAAGGTCCATCCTGCGGGCCTCTTTACGGTCAATATACTCATCTGTTGTGAAATTTTGTACCTGACAGGCAAACTTCGTTTTGAATTTTTCCGTATCAAAACGGTCGATTAAAACAGAAGCACTGACACCATTGATACAATTTTGCCAAAATTCATCGATTTGATGGCCTAATGGGGTTACGAGGCCAATTCCGGTAACAACAACCCTTTTTTTATCCATTGGCAAGCTTTATTTCAGTTGTTCTTCCAAATACTTGACAGCTTGACCCACCGTGCTGATTTTCTCAGCCTGATCATCAGGTATGGAAATATTGAATTCTTTTTCAAGCTCCATGATCAGCTCTACAGTATCCAGCGAGTCGGCACCAAGATCATTGGTAAAACTTGCTTCAGGGGTTACTTCACTTTCATCAACTCCCAGCTTTTCAACGATAATAGCTTTTACTTTTGATTCAATGTCTGTCATATCAATAAATTAATTTGGTTTCTAAAAAAACTGCTTAACTTTTTCTTTTCTCAAAAAAAAATCGTGGCAAAAGTAATACTTTAGTGCTAATAAAAAAATGCCCTTGAAAAAAAAATCTTCCATAAGCCACCCTCAAAATGTAAACCTCCTCTTTGGTATTGTTACCGATTTGAAGGATTACAAGCTCGCTTTTCTATTAAACAACATTCTGAATATCGAAATGGAACGCAAAGAATATGAGTATTCTGAAGAAACATATCAGGAAAAAGTAATATTTTATTTTTCGGCTGACATGAACTTCGAATATTACCTGTTTAAAAACATTTTCAAACCTGATTTTTTCACCAGGAAATTCAAAAATATTAATTTTTTCCTGCTTGCCAAACCTCATTTACCGGTTCAAAAAGATACAGGAATCATCAACCAGCTGACAAAACATGAAAAAATAGTTGCGTGTCTTCAGATACCTGACGAAAAAACTATTCTGGAAGCTATAAAACTCTTACGGATAACCGATTGACATTTCCGTATATGATGGCAAATCTTCAAGGGGATGATAGGTCGTATCTTTCTCTTTTTTCCAGTAATAATGAATGAGGCCGTTTGTCAATGCCAGAAAAGGAGCCTGAATAACCTGATTATATCTTTCAATCTGAAAAACAGCATGTTGTAATAAATCCTCGTAGGGAGATTTACACTCCACCAGCAAAAGAGGTTTCAATTCGTTGCTATAAACCATAATATCCGTCCTTTTTTTCAAATGATTCAGTCGGGTGCCTCCTTCAATGTTAATTAAATTAATAGGTACAGCCTTTGAGTTTTTCAGGTAATGGACAAAATGCTGTCTGACCCACTCTTCGGGTGTCAATGCCACATATTTTTTTCTGACTACATCGTATATGTTGAGTTTCCCGTTTTTCTCCCGTAAAGAATATTCAAATTTTGGTAGCGATAATTCCAACATTTCATTTATTTTGAGCGCCAGAACTTTATTCAATTTTAGCGTAATGATACTGAATTTTGATAAAATCGCATCCGACATTGGGCATAAAAAATTTTACCCCGTATATATATTGACAGGAGAAGAGGCTTATTACATTGATGCAGTCAGCCATCTGATTGAAAACAATGTACTTGCGGAGCACGAAAAAATCTTTAATCAGACCATCGTTTACGGTAAAGATATTAATCCTGCATACATCAAGGAAGCCTGCCTGCGTTTCCCCATGATGGCCGAATACAATGTTTTGATAGTGAGGGAAGCTCAGGACTGCAAAAAGCTCATGGACGAAATGCTCCCATATTTTGAACGGCCTAATAAAAGCACCATACTGGTTCTCTGTATCAAATACCAGAAGCTCGACAAAAGGACAAAAGTTTACAAATCCATTGAAAAGAATCCGGATTGCTGCGTGCTTGAAGCTTCAAAAATCAAAGAAAACCTGCTGGTCGAATGGATTGAAAACTATTTGAAAAACAATAATTTTCAGATTACCCGCAGAGCCTCCATCCTGCTGGCTGACTACCTTGGCAACAACCTCAGCACTCTTTCCAACGAACTTGAAAAACTCATCCTGATAAAAAAAGATGTCAGGCAGATTGACCTGCAGGATATTGAAACACACATAGGCATCAGCAAAGAGTATAATGTGTATGAACTTCAGAAGGCATTGGCGACAAAAAATATACAGAAGGTTACACGAATTTACAACTATTTGAAAAACAATTCGAAAGCCGCAGCAATGAATCTAATTACCGGTACCTTGTTCAGCTATTTCTTTAAAGCTTTTGTTTTTGAAAATCCGAAGAAAAATGTCAATACCCTTCATTCTGAAATGGGCATGGAATACTGGCAGGTCAACGAACTTCAGCCGGCCATCCAAAACTATCATGGAAAAATCGACAAGGTGCTGGAAATCATTCGTGAATATGAATTAAAATCAAAAGGAATCAATAGCAGGGAAATACCTGATAGTGAATTGCTTAAGGAAATGATTTTTAAAATACTTGCTGTCTGATGAATGACATAAGAGAATTTGTTCCTGACGACTGGAAAGCCTTGCTGGCAGAAGAATTTAATAGTCCATATTTTCAGAAAATCATTGATTTTCTGGAAGAAGAAAAAAACAATAACCGAACGGTTTATCCTCCCCGTGAAGAAATATTCAGTGCTTTCCGGCTCACGCCTTTTGAAGAGGTAAAGGTGGTCATCATCGGGCAGGATCCATATCATGGCAAAGGGCAGGCTCATGGATTATGTTTCTCAGTCAAAAAGGGAGTGCCTCCTCCCCCAAGCCTGATAAATATTTTCACTGAAATAAAATCAGATTGCGGAATAAGCATATCAGGCCACGGAGAGCTGACTTCATGGGCCAGTCAGGGTGTTTTGTTGCTCAATGCGATTCTGACAGTCAGGGAAAATCAGCCGGGTTCTCACCAGAATATTGGGTGGCAACAGTTTACCGACAAAGTCATTTCCCTGATTTCAGAGAAAAAAGAGGGTATTGTTTTTCTGCTTTGGGGAAAATATGCCCAAAGCAAATCTGACCTGATCGATGAGGGGAAACATTATATTCTGCAGGCTGCTCATCCATCTCCCTATTCCGTCAGAGCCGGCTTTTTCGGGTGCAGGCATTTTTCCAAAACCAATGAGATTCTGAAAAGTCTGAAACGGCAACCCATCAACTGGAGTATCAACTAAGTCTTTGATTAATAAGCGACTAACCTTTCCCTGACTTTTGTCTTTCCATCATTTAACTCCAGAAAATAAAACCCCGGTCTTAAAATACCATTGATTTTAAAAATTTCCCTGTTAAAGGAATTTGCATTTACTTCAGTCGAATATTCATTGATTTTCCTCCCGATCAGGTTATATAAGGTAATGCTCACTGTTGACTTTTCTTTTGAGAAGAAGCTAATGTTCAGGCCATTTTTAAATGGATTGGGATAGATTTTCAGCAATGAAATCGTTTTATCAGAGGGGGTTTGAGAGAGGGAGAGAATTTCGTAAGCCAGTTGATAATCCGGAATACCATAACCCATCAGATGATCAGGAAAAGGATAAAGATGAGCACTTTGCTCGATAGCACGAATAATTTCCATATTATTTTTATTGGGAAAAGCCTGAATCAGACAGGCGGTCAATCCGGTGATGACAGGAGCAGAAAGTGAAGTCCCGCTGATGAGTTCCAGTTTATTGTCTTCCAGTGAAGCGGCTACAGTACCCCAGCCCATGGCAACCACATTAGGTTTGACATCTCCGTCAGCAGAAGGGCCGGTTGAACTGAAAGGAGCATATTCATTCTTCGCATTGACGGCACCTACCGTTATAATACTATCGGCATCAGCCGGAGCGGTAATATATTTCCATTCCTTGCTCCCCTGATTTCCTGCACTGCTGACCACCACCAGGCCTTTTGAGGCGGCAATGTCGGCTGCACGACTGATTCTGAGGGTATTACCATCAAGCTCGCTATAGGTATGATTCATGGCCGGATTGTCAAATTCCGAATATCCGAGAGAAGAATTGATAATGTCGGCTCCGGCACTGTCGGCTATTTCGGTAGCACTGATCCATGCTTCCTCTTCAACAGGGTATTCATTAGAGCCATTCTCACTGACAATCAGTATATAATCGGCTTTTGGGGCTGTACCTATCATGAATCCCGGAATATTAGCCGCCATCACACTTAACACATAGGTGCCATGCGTGTGGTCTTTAAACACACTATCATCTCCCCTGATCAGATTGACCTGCATTTTAACCCTGTTTTCATCAAACATGTTTTTAAAAAGCGAAAGTCTGTCCACTTTCCAGAAGCCGGCATCATTCACAGCAATGACAACTCCCTGCCCCTGAAAACCTTTTTCATGTAAAAAGTCTCCATTCAGCATATTGATTTGTCTGAAAGCATGCCCGTAATTCAGACCGGCTGTTTCTGTATCCGTCACCGGATATGGCAATACATCAACCCGCTCTGAATCTGTGGAGCTAAACACCTTGACTGCTTCAGTAACAAAGGAATATTGCCTGATTTGCCTGATGACAGTAATCGTATCGACCTTGATAGTGGCTGAATTCATCCAGCGTGAAGTAAAAAGAATTTGTGCACCTGCCTTACGCAGGCTGTCAAGATAGGCAGGATTTACCGGAAAATCGCTTTCATCAACCGGAATACCAAACCTTATTCTTCTGTCGATTGCCCGCTGGGAAAGAAATTCAAGCGGCCTGCTGACGGAATAAGGTGTGTTTTTCTTATCTTTAAAACTAACACGGTAAATCTTATTACTTCCGGTATTAACCTGTGCTTCAAGGGTGACGGATAATAAAAGGCAAAATGTCAGGATGACAATGGATAAATATTTCATCTACAATCAGTTAAAAATTAAGGAAGTTGTTTTCAAATGGTTTAATGGTATAATTTTTCGGGATCTGAAATTCAGAGCTTTTGAATTTTTCATTTTTAATATCCACAGCTCTCAGTATCAGATTCATGTTAAATCCCATCTGATCAACATTCATTTGTATTTTAAGCGGAAATGCATCCAGCCCTTCATAATTAAAATATCCGGGCACACCGGCACTTTCGAGCCCTTTCATCTTCAGGCTTAATTGATCGGTAGCCCAAATATATTGTACTATCTCATTGCCACCTTCATTCATCACAATTTTGTATTTCTCACAATGATAGCCTAAAATTTCTTCACTTTCATTCAATTTAATCACTTTTGGGGCTTCCCTGTTTTCAAATTCAGTATTTTTTCCGGCTGCTTTTATCTCCCATGCCGTTTTTTCTTCGTCATTGATAAGATAGGTATCGCCAGATTTGGTTACCAGTATATTGCCTGCCATCATTTCGAGCAGTCCACCTTTAATTCTGATCCTGACATTCTCATCTTTAAAGCTGAACACATAAGAATCAGGCAAGTACGATTTCATCATTGACATAAAATCACCTTCCACATCCATTTTAAATACAATGGTGCCTTCAAAAATTTTTTTATCACCGGAAAAAGAACTCAGCAATAAAATGATGGGAATCAATAAGATAAATTTTTTCATAAACAGGAAAGATTTTTAATCATCGAAAGTCAAGTTTTATGCCAGTAGAAAAATCCGTTTCAGCCATCACGCCCGACATACTCCTGCCGGATGACCAGCATATAGTAGTCATCTACAATGGGGAGGTAGCCATGGTCGTAACAGAAATAATATGTCTTACCATTTTTGGTGGTGTAAATATTCGTAAAATACTGAAAATTAAATCCTTTATCAATCAAAACACTTTTGCTTACCCTTGCTTTTCCCTCAGGATTGAGCTCTGCCAGTATCCTTCTGTTTTTCCGGAGAACATGATTGACATTTCTGATAAAATTGGTTTCATCCTTATTCAGGCGGTTATTATACGTATTCCGGCACTGATCGGAGCAGAATTTTTTGTCAATACGCCCCGTAAAGGTATCTCCACATTCAGGACAAATCTTCTTCATGAAGCAAATTTACAACATTTTGAAAAAGCACAATTATCTGATCGACACCTTATTTATTGACGAAACACAAATCATAAGGCAATGTAAATGACTACTTCGATTTATCCGGAAATGGCGGAATATCAGGAATTTCTTTCGGATTTTTCTTCAGCTCATCCAGAATAACTTCAATGGCTTTATTGAGTTGTTCATCCACACCGGTAAACTCTTTATAAGGATCGTTATCCACATAAATGTCGGGGTCAACACCATGACCTTCAATAATCCATCCCTTTTCATCATAGGTCGAAAACTCCGGTTTGTTCAGAAACATACCATCAATAAAGGGTAAAGTTCCGCGAATACCTACTACTCCACCCCATGTACGCTTTCCGATAAGTTTTCCGATTCCGTATTTTTTAAACTGAAACGGGAAAAGATCACCGTCAGATGCCGAATATTCGTTGATAAGGCAAACCTTAGGTCCTAAGTGCATTTCACGTGGAGTGGCTGATTTGATGGTATTTCTGGCCATGTTGGCTCTTGCCATTTCCCTTCTCAGACGTTCGATGATCATGGGAGACACGTTGCCGCCCCCATTTCCCCTGTCATCAATAATCAGGGCTTTTTTCGACAGTTGCGGATAAAAATATTTGACAAACTCATTCAAACCGGCTACTCCCATATCAGGAATATGAATATAGCCAACCTTTCCGTCTGTAGCTTCACTGACCTTACGGATATTGTCCTGCACCCAGTTGAAATAATACAAACCGCTTTCATCATCAGTAGGGACAACGATAACCTTACGGCTACCTGCCAGTTCGGGTTTGGAATTGACACTCAGCATGACTTCCTTACCGGCAGTGCCAATCAATGCCTGATAAATATTGTCCATTTTGTTGGTAGGCTCCCCGTTGATAGCCGTGATGTAATCCCCTGCCCTGACATTGATTCCAACCTCGGTCAAAGGTGAGCGGAGTTCTTTATCCCAGTTTTGTCCTTCAAGGATTTTTTCAATTTTATAAAAACCTGAGGCATCCTGAGAAATGACAGCACCCAGCAGTCCCATTTTGACTTTATCTACCTGAGGACGGTCGCCTCCTCCCACGTAGGCATGACCCACATTGAGCTCAGCAATCATTTCACCGATAATATAATTCAGGTCATCGCGGTGATTGACATGGGCAACCAGGGGTAAGTATTTGTCATACATACCTTTCCAGTTAACACCATGCATGTTGGGGGCATAGAAAAAGTCTCTCATCTGTCGCCATGCCTCAGCAAACATCTGATTCCATTCCTCATGTTTATTGACCCATATTTTCATTTCAGAAAGGTCGAGCCTGCCTTCTGAAAGATTAAGATTTCCTTTGGGAACATCAATCACATAATAGCTGCCTTCTTTTATCACCAGCATCTTTTTCCCGTCAAAAGAAATTTCATAATTGGATATTTCGCCAAGCTCACTCTCTTTCTGTGTACTCAGGTCAAAAAGCTTCAGTTTTGTTTTTTCGTTGGTAGCACTGCGCATGTAATAAACTTTTCCATCTACACAGGTAATATTGTAATAACTGCCGGCTTTGTCGGGAATAACAAGAATTCTGCTTTGCAATCCATCCAGATCAATTTTCGTCTCGACTGACTTAGCGGCAGGCTTGTCTGCCTTTTTTTCCTTGTTATCCTGCTTGGGTTCAGCCTGAGTCTCTTCCCTGGTGCTGACTACAGGATCTTTATATTCGAATGGTGAAGGAGTATCTTTGGAAAGCGTTACAAAATAAATTCTCGACATGTCGGAATAAGAATGATTCCACTCTGTCCAGGAATATGTCGGGTTAAAATCACGGTCAGAAACAAAAAACAAGTATTTCCCATCATTGCTGAAGGAAGGTTGCCCTGAATTGAACCAGCCGTCAGTAACAGGATATTTTTTTCCGCCTGACAATTCATAGAGGTAAATCACATTTTCATTTTCATATTCCGGACGGGTATAAGCGATCCATTTGCTATCGGGTGACCATGTATATTGATTGAATTCCCAAACCTCGGCTTTGTCCACAACTGTAACCTTTTTTGATTCAATATCAATGTAATACAGTTTCAGCTCTTTATCAGCCCACATCAGTTTTTTACTATCTGGCGACCATTCCAGATGATATTTATAACCAAGGCGGTCGTTGGTCAGTTGAACAGCTTCGCTACCCTCGGCAACATCTTTCACGTAAATTTCAAACTCACCGCTTTTATCAGAAATCCATGCATATTTTTTCCCATCTGGTGACCAGACAGCATTTTTCTCATGCACTCCTGAGGTTTTGGTCAGGTTATAGGTAATTCCTTTGTCGGCCGGCAATGAGAATATCTCGCCTCTGGCATTGACCAGTACACGCTTCCCATCCGGTGAAAGACTTAAGCCATTAATAAACCTGGAGGCATCCACCAATGTATTTCGTGAATTAACAAAATCATTATTGATAAAAACAGTAACTTTTTCGAGCTTATTTGTCAGTAAATCATATACATAAATATAGCCTCCGTTTTCGAAAACAATGGCATTGTTTCCCAGCGAAGGAAATTTGATGTCATACACATTAAATTCAGTCAGTTGTCTGGTGGTTTTGCTTTCAAGGTCATACACAAAGAGGTTCATCGTTCGGTTCCGGTCTGATAGGAAATAGATTTTATTTCCGTACCACATGGGAAAAACATCCTGAGCTTCATGATTGGTAATATTGGTAGTCGTTTTTGAATTAAAATCAAAAATCCAGATATCATCAGCCATCCCTCCCCTGTAATATTTCCAGGTACGAAACTCTCTGAAAATGCGGTTATAGGCAATTTTGCCTCCATCAGGGGAGTAACTGCACCATCCTCCTCTCGGGAATGGCAATTCTTCAGGCAGATTCCCTTTGGTATTCACCACATACAGACTTCCTGTAAAATCGTTGAAAGTTTTCATGCGTGTCCGGAAAACAATATGCTCATTGTCTTTCCATGTCATAACGATATTATTAGGCCCCATCCGATCCGACAGGTCATCTCTACCCAAAGTAGCCGTGTAAGTCAATCTTTTCGGGACTCCACCCGAAGAAGGCATGAGGTAAACCTCCCTGTTGCCGTCATATTCTCCGGTAAACGCAATGTTTTTTCCGTCAGGGCTGAAACGTGCAAACATCTCATATCCAGGATGATTGGTGAGTTTCTGGGCTGTCCCGCCTGTCCGTGCAACAGCATATAAGTCACCGGCATAGCTAAAAACAATCTGATTGTTGAAAATAGCCGGGAAACGCATCAAACGGGCTTCCTCCTGTGCAGTCAGCTGTAAAAAGCTTACAATTAACAGGCTTAAAACAAGGTAATTTTTCATGGTCAGATGATTTAATATTCTTTTTGATTTGCCACAAAAATAGATGCTTGCTGCAAATTAAAACCCAACAAAATCAAAATGTCTGATTGGTCAGATTTCCCATTTATTTTATCCAAATTTTATCATGTCCGGAAAAAATCGGTTAAAACAATTCATTCAAGGATAAATCCGAAATCTCCAATCCGAAATTCGAAGTTCGAAATCCGAAATCCGAAATCCCAAATCCGCAATCTTGCCTGTCGCCTGCCTGACGTCAGACAGGGCAGACAGGTCCGCAATTCGAAGTTCGAAATCCGAAATTCGAAATCTCAAATCCGCAATCTTGCCTGTCGGCAGACAGGTCCAAAATCCGAAATCCCAAATCCGCACTCCGCAATCCCAAATCCGCACTCCGCAATTCCCATCACCCTCCGCTGATCAGATGTAGCACCATCACATCATCTCCATCCTGAATCAAAGCAGTGTCATATTCATCTTTTTTAATCAGCTTCTGATTAATTTTCACCACAAGCATCTTAAAAGTGAATTTCTTTATCTCAAGTAATTCATTTACAGTCAACTGTTCCTGTTCAAAATGCTCTTTTCTGTTATTTAGGGTTATTTCCATCATGTTCTTTTAATAAAATTTCCAAAACAGTATTGGCCTGCATATTGGCAACAATACCCACACGGGGTGCAATAGGCGGCAGATCATCAGCAATTTCTGAAACTCCATCTCCGCAAATATATAAATTGCCGTTTTTCACCGTTTTTAAAGTATCGTTCATCCCGAAACCTGCCATGCCCAGCCCGATCACCAGCGGTTTTTCAGGGAAACTGGATAATATAGTTTCAATCAGCATTTTTTTCTGGTCGGCCTTGTCGAAAGCCTCGACAACCACATCACAATCTTTGAAGATAACGGGCACATTTTCAGGAGTAAGAAAGACATCATAGCTCTCAATCTTCAGCCCCGGATTTATCATTAAAAGATTTTTTCTGATTGAATCAGCCTTTTTTGTCCCAATCTGATGAAAGAAATAGAACTGTCGGTTCAGGTTGCTTTCCTCCACGATGTCAAAATCGGCAATAATTATCTTTCCGATACCCACTCTTGCCAGTGCTGAGGCACAGTTGGAGCCCAAACCACCTGCACCGGCAATCCCTACCGTTTTTTCTGATAGAATTGATTTGATTTGTGAAAAATTCAAGCTACCTTTTTCCTGCAAAAATAAACCAAAATGCCCTTCCTGTTGAAAGAATCAAATCGCTTTTCTGAAATGTACAAATATATGTTTTTCTCCAAGGTTGTTGGTGCCAACTTCCATCCTGACTACAATGTCGTAATAACTCACCAGATCGAATCCGATTCCTCCACCTGTAAGCAGTTTGTTGTTCAGCGAAAATTCCCTGAAAACAGCCTGATCTGATACATATCCTACATCAAAAAATACTTTTGGATAAAGCCGGATTGGAATGGTATTGAATTTATGCCATCTGAGGAACCTGATGTTTAAGGTTTCATTCAGCAAGCGGTACTTAATGTCATTTTTTAACAAAAAACCCGCCCTCCCCTTTATCAGATAATACTCAAAAGTCCTGACCAGAATATCTTCATATCCAAAGGATGGAGAAAACAAAAAAGAAAGGTTTTTTTCAGAGCAGTAAAATCCCCTGAGCTGATGTGCCATTAAAACTTTTGGCATTGGAGAATAAAAAGCTGAATATGTCCCCGAAAGATTAAACTGATTGATATACTTTGAGATACCAAGCCCTGAAAACCCGGCATTCAACTGAAAAACATATCCTTTCTCCGGATAAAAGTGAATATCAGTATGATCTAAATCGAAGGTGTAGTTTAAGGAAAGAAAACTGTTTTTTAAGCGGTTATTACCTAAATAATCCGGATTCAGACTTAAGATAGTATCTGTTACTCTGTTGAACTGATAAGAAAGTTCAGCCTGATGAGTGCTGTTAATACTAACCCTGTAATAATAAAACAAACTGGTTTTCATTCTTTTACGCTGATAATCATCCCCTCTGAAATACACAAGACGGTTCAGACTATCAATGGAATAGGCAAACTCACGGTTGGCCAGATATTGAAACTGTAATTCGAATCCCGAATTTCTCTTTTGATTCAGGCCGGGAATTGAATAAGCGGCAGTTAAGCGGTGAGAATAACCTGCCTGCATATAAGCGCTGAATGTTTCATTTCTTCCTCTGCAGTTTTTTTGAGTAAGTAAAAACCCGACATCCACCCGGTTCAACTGATGATGGTGTAAAAACCACCATTCATTGAAAGTACGGTCGGCCAGTTCGGCATAAAATCCCGGAATGGTAAAAAAACGCTCTTTTACCTCAATTTGGCAAATACATTTCTGACTATCCTGAATTTGAAAATCCACACAGACTTCCAGAAAGAGAGAAAGGTTGAATACATTATTCTCATTAAGTATTTTCAGACTGTCGACAACAGAAGCCTGAAGGCTGTCTCCCGCTTTAAAGGTCAGTTCTCTGAGTATAACCTGTTTCTTTGTCTTTTCATTACCTTTGACAACAATCTCAGTAAGCAGATATTTTTTATCCTTGTTTGTCTGTGAAAAGCTTTGAAAAAAGGTGCTGGTTAAAAGGAAAATTAATAGAAAAGTACGCACAGGTGTTGTCAACAATAAGCTTGAATTTGATGCAAAAATAAAGTTTGAAAGTGGATAAAATTATTTTATTTAGTGATCAAAGTGTGTAAACTTGCCATCCCGATTGAACAGCGCAGAATGAAAGCAATCGGGATAATACCAGCCAGATACGGATCGAGCCGGTTTCCGGGTAAACCACTGGCCAAAATCGGTGAGAAAAGTATGATAAGGCGGGTATATGAAAAGGTCAGATTATCCGGGATAAAAGATGTCTGGATTGCAACGGATGACAAAAGAATACTTACTCATGCAAAAGAATTCGGAGCTCAGGCAATAATGACCTCAGTCAGGCATCAGTCTGGAACGGAAAGATGTGCAGAAGCATTAAAAAAAATCGGAGGTAATTTTGATGTCGTTGTCAACATTCAGGGAGATGAGCCTTTTGCCGACCCATCTCATCTGAAACTGCTGGTCAATGCCTTTAAAAACAAAGATGTTCAGATAGCTACCCTGACAGACGCTTTTGACGACCTTCAACAGCTTTTTTCTCCTAATACTGTAAAAATCATTGCTGATCATCAGCTTTTTGCCACATACTTCAGCAGATCAGTCATCCCGTTTCTGCGGGATATCCCTGAAAAAGAATGGATTAACCATTACCCTTACCTCCGGCATATCGGGATTTATGCCTTCAGAACGGATGTCCTTCAGAAAGTCGTAAAACTTAAACCTTCACCTCCGGAAAAAGCGGAATCACTGGAGCAACTGAGATGGATATATTACGGTTATAAAATAAAACTTATTCAGGTTAAATATTACGGGCTTTCGGTCGATACCCCGGAAGACCTCGAAAAAGCAAATGAATTATTGAACAACATATATTACTAACAAACTATGGAAACACGATATATTTTCGTTACAGGTGGCGTTACTTCTTCTCTGGGAAAAGGAATACTGGCCTCTTCTCTTGCCAAACTGCTTCAGGCAAGCGGGTACAAGGTGGCTTTGCAAAAATTTGATCCCTACATCAATGTTGACCCAGGAACACTTAACCCTTACGAACATGGCGAATGTTACGTAACAGATGATGGTGCCGAAACCGATCTCGATCTTGGCCATTATGAAAGGTTTCTGAATCAGCCGACTTCCCAGATGAATAATGTTACCACCGGTGCGGTTTATCAGACCGTTATTGAAAAAGAAAGACGTGGTGATTTTCTCGGCAAAACAGTACAGGTTGTTCCACACATTACCGATGAAATAAAAAGCCGTTTTGTAAAACTTGCAGAATCAGGCGACTATGAGATTATTATTACTGAAATAGGTGGAACGGTAGGTGATATTGAAAGTCTGCCATTCATTGAAGCCGTCCGTCAGTTTCGTTGGGAGCTAAATGATTATCAAACACTTGTTATACATCTGACTTTAATTCCCTATCTGAAAGCAGCCGGGGAACTGAAGACAAAACCCACCCAACATTCGGTAAAAGCCTTGCAGGAACAGGGACTTCAGCCGGATATTCTGGTTTGCCGTTCCGAACTGCCACTCAATAAAGACATCAAAGCTAAAGTAGCCAGATTCTGTAATGTATCCGTTGACTCCGTCATTGAAGCTGTTGATGTGGATACCATTTATGAGGTGCCACTGAAAATGAAAAAAGAAAACCTCGACAAGGTAGTACTTTTCAAGCTCAACCTGATGGCTCGTCAGGATGTGGAGCTGACACAATGGAAAAATTTTCTTCGCAAGCTGAAAGCTCCTGTTCATGAAGTAAATATTGGCCTTATCGGAAAATATACAGAACTCCCCGATGCTTATAAATCCATCAAGGAAGCCTTTACGCATGCAGCTGCCATGAATGAATGCAAGGTTAACGTACAATATATCTCTTCAGAATTCATCAATGAAAAAAATGTTGAAGAAAAACTGAAACCACTGCATGGAATTCTGGTAGCTCCCGGATTTGGGGACAGAGGCATTGAAGGTAAAATCACTGCCATCCAATATGCACGCACTCACAAACTTCCTTTTTTCGGCATTTGCCTGGGTATGCAATGCGCAGTAATCGAATTTGCCAGAAATGTACTGGGATTAAAAGATGCCAATTCAACTGAATTTAACCCAGACACCCCTCATCCGGTTATTGACCTGATGGAAGAGCAGAAAAAAATCATCAACAAAGGAGGTACCATGCGTCTGGGAGCTTATCCCTGCGAAATCAGCCCCGACAGCAAGGTTTCAAAAATTTACGGCTCATGTCTGATCAGCGAACGTCATCGCCATCGCTTTGAATTCAATAATCATTTCAGAGAAGATTTCAAAAAAAATGGTTTTATCCCTGTTGGATTGAATAAAGCATCCGATCTTGTTGAAATCATGGAGTTGTCCGGTCATCCATGGTTTATCGGAAGTCAGTTCCATCCCGAACTCAAAAGCACGGTGGCCAATCCCCATCCCCTCTTTGTCGATTTTGTCAGAGCAGCCATTGATTATTCAAAAAGCTGAGATTCTCTTTCAGTTATTGGTATCCCGACCAATGGAAAACGGGATGACAAAGTTGTTTTTTCTGCCTCTTACGGTCAAGAGATATTCACCTTCATCCAGCATACCGATACTGATGGATTGATTCCTCCCCGGATAATCCTCTTCCAAAAGTGTTAAGCCACTGGAATTTGTCAGATAGACAGACGCCCCTGCTTTCATCTGAAATAAATCAAAAACAATAATTTGATTATCAGGATAAAAGCTGATTTTACCAATAATGTCTGTCTCTTTATCCTTTTCAAATTTCCGCTCTTTTGAAAGAAACTTTTTGTGCTGAACAGGAATAATTTCACTCAAAGTATCAAATCCGGCAGATGAATCTCTGTCAATTAAACGAAGACTGATAGTATCATTATTTTGCTGATAAACCCTGAAATAATCGAGGCTGAATACTGCAGGAAAAACGGTGTTTTCATCTGGTCCGGGGCAAAACAGATTCGGACAGTTTCCTGGAATAGCCAGATTGGCTACAACCGACATGGGATAGTCAAAACGATGATATTCAACAGCAGCAGGAATATTGTTGATGAACCAGGTTACTTTGTTTTCCTCCCACAAAACACTCATGCTGATATAGATATCTTTAACAGGAGAATTCAATTTAATCCATCCGCCAGGTCTCTCCGTCATCATCGGTCCGTTATCAGTAATCACTTCACCCTGATGGACATCAAAATGCACTTTATCAGGCTCGTGGCAACGAAACTCACATACATCAATCTCCCCTTTGTGCCCGAAAAGCCAGAATGCAGGCCAGAGTCCCTGACCGTAAGGTATTTTGAATCGGCTTTCAAAAAGACCGTATTTAAAGGTAGGTTTGGAATATACCATTCCAGATGTATAGCTGAATGTTCGCAAATTGATGCCAACTGTATCCTGAATGCCATCATAATTGCAATCGGATGTCAGAACAGCGCTGTCTTCCAGCTGAGGGTAAACTCTCAGGCTGAATGGTTCATTCCGGGCTATCAGGTTAAGTTTCCCTTCCGAAATGACGATATTTTCAGGAGAATACAACTGTTGCTCGGAATTGCACAACAATACCCGCCCCCATGGATATTCCGTACGCCACACATCCCTGTCAAGCCCTTCATGATTAAATTCATCCGACCAGACTTTTTTTAGCTGAACATAATGATTGTTTTTCTGAAGCAAAACTACACAGGCGGGCTGAGAACCTACCTGATGAATCGAAATTAACCATGTAAGTATGATTAACAACTTTTTCACAGCATTGATTTTTTTTCTACTCAGAAATAAGTCTAAGTTCTTGAATGTAAAGCAATTCTGTTTCCTTCAGAATCCAGAAATACAGCCATATACCCAATGTCTTCAGAAATCAGTTTTTTAGGTATAAGCACCTTTCCACCAGCTTCCTCCACCCGTTTAAGGTCTTCATCCAGATTGCCTGATGGTGTCGTAAAATAAATCAATACGCCATTTTCAGAAGGCTTGTAAAAAGCGGGATGATAGTTCAATGAGCCTCCTGCACCTGTCTGCTGTTCAAACCAGGGGAAAAAAGCCATCATTTCTTCTCCAAACTCCTGTTTTTCAAGACTGATGTCAAAAACCTTACTGTAAAAGCCGATAGCCCTGTCCATATCTGAAACAGGAATTTCAAACCAGCCAACCATGTTGTGTTGATGTATCATAAACTTCTTTTTAGCAAAATGCAGTATTTCTTTTTTTGCCGCTTCGCCCCATTTTTTCCACTTTCTCAATGTATTCCACAGCATCCGGTACCTTGCAGGCCGTTCCTCCCATATCCACCGAAATCTTACCGATTTTCTTCCCGACTTCAATGGCCTTTGCTTTTAGTGGCAAATAATATGTTCCGACAGCAATCAGAAACTGGTTCATGCAGTACCTCACACGGTTTCTTTCCCGATGAATCTCATTTTCAATCTTTTTCAGAAGACTCATTATCAGGTCAGCAGGAATATTTTCATCTGGTGTAATGGCCAGCAGGCTGGAATATGTACTCCAGCCACTTGAGGCAATGTTTTCTTCGGGTGAGTGAATCCATTTTTCTGCCATTTCCCAGCCTTTACCACTCTCTGCGGCAGTCCATGCAACCGTATATTCGCTCAGCCAGTACCAATATGCCTTCTCTGCCCAATACTGCAGGTCTTCTTTCGTCATTTTTTCAGGCTCACAGATCATGGCTGCAAAATACATGGCATCACTGTTTCCTGTCCTGAATAATTCAATGGCCAGCGAATGGTCTTTTCGTATCTTCTTCTGCAACTTTTTCATATCCCCCACCCTGACGCCAAAAAAAGGCTCTCTGGCTCCATGTTTCATCAAGGTCTTTTTGGTTTGCTCATCTCCCATTTTCTGCAACTCATTCATCACTTCTGTTATAGTCATACTCATTTTTTATTTTTTAGAGTTTCATTGGGTTCAAAAATCAAGCCTGAATGCTGTCAAAATTTCAGTCATAAGTAACGGCAAAATTTTTGTCATTCGCCCGCTGAACAATTATCAGACGATTATGAAAAAAGGTACATTAAGTGTAAACACACAGGATATTTTCCCTATCATTAAAAAATTTCTTTATACCGATCACGAAATTTTCCTGAGGGAACTCATTTCAAATGCCACAGATGCCATTAAAAAGCTGCAGGTACTTGCTTCAAAAGGTGAGCTACAGGAAGAACTTGGCAGGCTTAAAATTGAAGTTAAACTCGATAAAAAAGCCAAAACATTGTCTGTTATCGACAATGGTATTGGTATGACTGAAGAAGAAATTGAAAAATACATCAACCAGATAGCTTTTTCGAGTGCAGAAGAATTTCTGAAGAAATACGAACAAAGCAATGATAAAAACCTGATTATCGGACACTTTGGCCTTGGATTTTACAGTGCTTTTATGGTGGCCGATAAAGTTGAAATCATAACTAAATCCTACATCCCCGGTTCTCAGGCCATTAAATGGGAATGTTCCGGAAATACCGAATTCAAAATTACCGAATCCAAAAAGAAAGAAAGAGGAACTGAAGTTAAGCTGCACATCGCTGATGATTCGGCTGAGTTTCTTGAAGAATATCGAATTAACGAACTTCTGAAGAAATACTGTCAGTTCATGCCTGTTGAAATTGAATTCGGCTCTGAGAAAACGACAGAGAAAACAGGTATTACCGACAAAGACGGCAAAGAAATCGAAAAGGAAGTCGAAAAACCAAAGATAATCAACAATACCAAACCCCTGTGGACAAGGCCGCCTCAGGAACTTACGGATGAAGATTATAAAAGCTTTTATGAAGAGCTGTATCCCTTTTCGCAGCCTCCTCTATTCTGGATTCATCTCAATGTGGATTACCCTTTCCACCTGACAGGAATTCTGTATTTCCCAAAAGTTACCTCCAATTTTGAACTCCAGAAAAACAAAATCAAGCTCTTTTCCAATCAGGTTTATGTTACCGACAGTGTCGATCAGATAGTGCCTGAATTTCTTACACTGCTTCACGGAGTCATTGATTCGCCCGATATTCCGCTCAATGTTTCGAGAAGTGCCTTGCAGGCTGATTCTAACGTAAAGAAAATCAGCTCATATATTATCCGTAAAGTTTCCGACAAACTTCAGGAACTCTTTAATAAAGACAGGGAAGAATTTCAGAAAAAATGGGACGATATCGACATTTTCGTTAAATATGGCATGCTGACCGAGGATAAATTTTATGAAAAAGCAGTCTCCTTTTTCCTGCTCAAAGATGTTGACGACAAGTATTACACCTTCGAGGAATACAAAGAGCTTGTCCGCCACACACAGGAAGATAAAGATAAAAACATTGTCTGGCTTTATACAACCGACAAGGAAGAACAGATGCCATATATCGAACAGGCCAGAAAACGTGAATATAATGTCCTTTTTACCAATGAAATCCTTGATGCCCATTTCTTTAACCTGATTGAGCAAAAGTTTGAAAAAACCAAAATCAAACGTGTGGATGCCGGAGCACTGGATGAACTCATCGACAAAGGCGATAAACGTGAAAGTGTTCTAAGTAAGGAAAAACAGGATAAACTTCAGGAAATATTCAAGTCGCTTGCAGGAGAAGAAAAAAATATCGTTAAGGTGGAAGCATTATCACCTGATGATCAACCTGTTATCATCACAGAAGATGAATTTTTCCGCAGAATGAATGATATGGCAAAAACCGGTGCAGGTTTTTATGGAATGGGTGCCATGCCGCCTATGTACAACATTGTCATCAACAGCAACCATCCACTGACCAGCAAAATTGCCAATATGGAAGAAAAGGAACAACAACAACAGCTGGCCCGTCAACTATATGATCTGGCAAGGCTTTCCAAAAATATCCTGAAAGGCAAAGACCTGACTGATTTCATTGAAAGGTCCTTGGAAATCATAAAATAATTATTCAGCACACCTCTGCCCCGTGCTTTATTCTTTTATGCCGCCACTGTGGTGCAATTAATATCTTTAAATTTGCAAGCAGAAAAGCGGCTTTCCCTTTTCTGAAAAACAATTATCCCGGCACCCATGGTCATCACCGAACAGTTAAAACTTGCCTTCGACTATGTCCAGTTTACAGACCGGCATGTTTTTCTGACAGGAAATGCAGGAACAGGAAAAACAACATTTCTTCAACAACTTAAAAATCAGACATTTAAGAGAATGATTGTTACAGCTCCAACCGGAGTAGCGGCCATTAATGCCGGTGGAGTTACCCTTCATTCTTTTTTTCAGTTTCCATTCGGGCCATTGGTTCCTGAAATGCTGACGGATGTTTTAAACCCTGATGCGCAGGTTAAAGGAAGAGCCTCTGCAAATGTCAATAAATACATTAAAGATAAAATCCGCATTATCCGCAGCCTCGACCTGCTGGTCATTGATGAAATAAGCATGGTACGGGCCGACCTGCTCGATGCCGTTGATGAGGTTCTCAGGCGTATCAGATATAATCAGGAACCTTTTGGCGGTATTCAGTTGCTGATGATTGGCGACTTGTACCAGCTGGCTCCTGTCGTAACTCACGAAGAACGCCCATTGCTGGAAAAATATTACGAAACGCCTTTCTTTTTCAGCAGTAAAGCTTTGCAGCAAACCAATTATATTTGTATAGAACTGACCCGGATTTTCAGGCAATCCGACCAGAAATTCATTGAGATGCTCGGGCAAATACGCACCAATCATATTGATGAAGATACACTTCGTCAGCTCAATAGCCGCTATTATCCAAACATTGAACAAAATCCTGAAAAAGGCTGCATTATCCTGACAACCCATAAAAACAAAGCCAATTCCATCAATCAGAACAGACTCGACTCCATCAAAAAAAAGTCTTATTTTTTCACAGCTAAAGTAGAAGGAACTTTCCCTGAAGATATTTATCCCACACTCGAAGAGCTCGAACTGAAAGAAGGTGCCCAGATTATGTTCATCAAAAATGATTCTTCTATCGAAAAGAAATATTACAATGGAAAAATTGGAATCATTGAAAGCATTGATGATGAGGGAGTCAGGGTAAAATGTCAGGAAGATGACGAAGAAATAATTGTCGGAAGAGAAACATGGGAAAATATACGCTATGAACTGGACGAGAACACAAAGGAAATAAAGGAACACGTGATTGGCCGGTTTTCTCAGCTTCCGCTCAAACTTGCTTATGCCATCACCATACATAAAAGTCAGGGGCTTACCTTCGACAAGGCTGTGATTGATGCAAAAGCGGCTTTTGCTTCCGGGCAGGTTTATGTGGCACTCAGCCGCTGCCGTACTTTTGAAGGCCTGTTTCTCAGCTCAAAAATCGATTTCAGTAGCATTAAAATTGATTCAGATGTGGTCAGTTTCAACAGGAACATACAAAAAAAACCGTCCCTTGAACATGAACTCCCGACAGCTATTCATGATTTTCAGAAAAAACTCATTACTGAATTATTTAATTTCAATCTTGTTGAAAAAAGACTTTCCTATCTGAAGAAAATCATTTCCGAACATCAGGAAAGTCTGCCCGAAAAGCTTCCTGATGAAATAATGACCCTGTTAAATGCCTTAAAAATTGACATATCAGATATAGCCCAAAGATTCCAACCTCAGCTATCTAAACTAATTGATTCCCAAGACCTTATTGAAAACAATTCCGTCCTTCAGGAAAAAATACAAAAAGCATCAGCTTATTTTCTTGAAAAGACTGACAATATTATTCAAACAGCCTCTTCCCTGGAAATTGACTCTGACAATCAAACCGTAAAGAAATCTGTCAAAGATGCTTATGAGAAATTTATTGACGAATTGTATTATAAAACGGCTTGCCTGAAAGCCTGCCTGAATGGCTTTGAATTGAAAAGCTATCTGAATATCAGAGCATTGGCTGTTTTTGAGACCGAAAAGAAAAAGACGAAAAAAACCATTTCGGAAAGCCAGATTGCTCCGAAAAACACGCATCCCGAACTCTATAAACAACTGAAAATTTGGAGAAATCAGAAAGCTGAGGAGCTGAATGAACCTTATTACATGATACTTCCACTCAGAACGATTGAAGAAATTGCAGGAAGGCTGCCCGTTTCAATTGAAATGTTGAGTAAAATAAAAGGAATTGGCAAAAAAAAGCTGAAGCTTTACGGAATGGAAATATTCGGTATCATCAGGGAATATTGCCTGAAAAACAACATCCCTGTTGAGGATTATGAAGAGCTGAAACCCGTAAAGAAAAAAAATACCAGACAGATTACACTTGAGATGTTTCAGTCCGGCAAAAGTATCAGGCAGATAGCCATCGAACGAAACCTTACCCCCTCCACCATTGAAGATCATTTATTTGCGATGGTTAATAAAGGAATACTTGACATTCATGACCTGATGAGTCAGGAGAAAATCGACATCATCAGCCACTGGTTCAGCGTAATGAACGACTTTAATGTGAAGAATGCCAAAAATGCACTGGGTGACGACTTTTCTTATAATGAAATCAGGTATGTCATGAATATGCTTCAGAGCAAAGAGAAAGATTGTTAACTCAGCTTCATCATTTTTTTATTTGACCATCCATTTTCCATTTTCTATATCAATATCCTCAGAAAAGGCTTTGATATCTGTCTGGTCTGAAAAAATGATCCTGTCAGCCAATGGTTTAAGTTCTAAAAAGGAAGATTTACGGGGATGATCTCCGCTGACATCAATTAAAAGAAACACAGCCGGAACCACAAATTTCCTCAGGCTGATTGATTCGCATATAATAAATTCATTTTCATTTACTTGCATAAAAAACTCCTGAAAAGCATCCTTTACGAATTTATCTTCTGAACGTATATAATAAACCTTCCCTGCTCCAGCGAGCAACATTTTTGAGGTGTCCTTTAATCCTGTTAAGTCTTTTTCTTCAAATATCTCATATTTTTCAACCAGCTGTTTTTCGTGATAACCATGAAATAATTCATCACCACTTTTTACAGAGGTCAGTTTCAAACCAATTATATTGTAATTTACTGATAGTCTTTTTATTATTTCACATATCAGGGTAGTCTTGCCAACATGGCGCCTGCTGCCACCTACAATCAGCAGATTTTGGTAATTTGGCAGTTTCTCCATTTACTTCTCGTTTTGAATTTTAATATCTAAGTCAACATACCCGGAATCATTCCCATGTAAAGAAAGCACCTTTAAGATACCAAGCCGGAAGTCGGAGGTCGAAAACATCCAGTATTTATTTTCCTGTAAATCAATAATTTCTTTCGGATTGTAAAAGTCAGCCTGATAGAGCAACAGGCTGTCTGTTTTCAAATGCTGAAATTCATTGTCGGAAAGGTTAATTTTTTTAAAGATTACTTTATTTCGTATCATCCAGTTTTCTGGACGATAAACAGGTGTTGCGCCTGAAAAAACATCTGCCTCAACCTTTGAAGCCGGACTACCCAACAGGTATTTATTCCGGTAAAAATAATAGAAAAACTGCACATCGGCTTGCTTGTTATAGGCTTCTTCCAGGTTCAAAACTGAAAACTGGTTACCATTCATTGAAAGAAAGCTTTTTCCATCTTCATGAAAACGTGCCGATAATCTGACATTAGTGAATTCTATCAAGGGATTAATATCCGGATTTGCTTTTTTAAGTATAACTGACTTTTCAGCAAATTTATCCAGACTGTCTCTGGCATATATAATAAGTGTATCACTCTCATTATCAGACTTGTAAAAAATCAGATCAAAGACAAAAGATGTGAGGCCTTCAGAAAAGGAAGTATCAACAAGCTGATATTCAAGATTATTTTTGAGCTTTACCTGGAAGTATTTCAAAATGTTTTTCGATTTGACTTCAATGCTGAGAAGGATGAGGGTTCCGACTGCCCATTCCCTTGCCTGATATTCCTTCCATGAATTGCTTTCAAACACCTTGATTTCGGGCATTTGTTCAATCAAATCATCCGTATGGCAATTGACAAGTAAGAAAATGAATGCAAAAACAAGTAATTTAAAAACATTTCTCATGCCTGTGCATAAGCAAAGATCATGAAAATCTTAAAAGAGACCGGTTATGCAGGGACAGTTTTATTTCTGTACCGGCTGTCCGAACCTGAACCTGAAAAATCCTCCGGCAAATGATAAATGAGGAGTATTCTGTGAGAAAAGAGTTACCAGATCCCGGGTTGCAAAACCAACCTCCATCCCATTATCAGCCAGAGAAAAAACAAATCCGAGAGGGATATTCAGCCCATAATTGCCACCCATTTGCATCCCTGTTGATATCTGAAGCCATTTAAAAGGGCTCAGTTTACCACCTATCCCGATAATGGTCGTTTCAGGATTACCACTTGCATCATTTTGAGGAATATAGAGATTTCCGCCAACTTCAACCCAATCTTTAAGCTGAATGGAAGCCCCGAATCTGATATTGGTAGGCAGTTCAACCTTAATTTTATCCAGACCATGCCACTTGAATACACCGTCTCCTTCAAACAGCTTTGGCGATTCCATAAAGATGTTATAGCTGTTATATCCCTCTGATTCCCAGCAATAAAAGAAAGTATCCATGGCTTCATACACATTTCCGTTCCACGTAATGGAGCCAATATCATTCATGGCGAGAGCCACTTTAATGGTATTAAATATCTTAACCGTAACGCCAAGATCAAATCCAAAACCATGTCCGACTGAGATAAAACCAGAATCATAAATCCGGGAAGGAGATTGAGCGGTACCATAATCAACCCCAAAAACAGGAGAAAGAGAAGTATAAACCCTGAGGCCTTCAGGCTTTCCGTAAACATCAAACTGTCCATAGCCCTGAAGATATTTAACTCCGGCACCGGCATATATTTTTATCATGTCGGTATTGAAAACATTGAGACCAACGCCAAAATTATATTCCCTGTACCAGCTGCCCGATATCCGGCATCCTTTATACAAATCGCCATAATAACGGGGTTTTGTGGCATAACCTATCGTATCCCCGTGATTGTCAACCCCAATTGAATCAAAATATTTGTTGTAGTGGTATCCGCAAAACAGTAAATCAGCAAATTCAGGAGTCAGGTGAAAGTTGCCGATTATTCTTTCCCTGACAGCAAAAGCATAACCCCCAATCTTTGGATGCTGATAGGAAAAGTTCAGTGTACTGATATCGGCATTCATCGACAAGCGGTGGTTGGAAAAATTCTGTGCTGCGGTCATTTTTTCTTCCATACAAAAATGCCTTTCCTTAAAACTGAATACTTCATTAATCAAGGTTTTTTTACAAACAGCATCAGAGTAAATGGAAGACCCCAGTTCCAGAAAACTTAAATTAATCGATTTGTCATTTCTAAGCCAGCCAAGATTGGCAGGATTAACTCCAAGACATTGATAATCTGTCAGATAAGTAACCGGAATAGCTGAACCTGAAGCAGTAAAGCCACTTAAATCGATCTGTGCCTGAGCAGGGATTATAAAGTAAAATAATCCCATTATAAGAATTAAAAAATCCCTCATCATTTTTAATTTTTAAATGTTAAAGAAAATTTTCAAGAACAAAAATAATTAATTTAAAATAATTGAAATAAATTATTAATTTTTTATTTATTTTATTTAGACTTAATTTAATTTATTTGCAATATATAATTCATGAAAAACATTTATTATATTGATTATCAATCATTAATAAATGGTATAATTTATGCAAAACAGCTGTCAATTAAACAAATTATAATTTATGAACAATTCCATCTTCACATTAGATAAACCTGAAAACGAGAGAGTTAAAGAATATAAGCCAGGAACCCCCGAACGTAAAGCATTAATATCAGAGCTCGGGAGAATGAGCAATGAAGTACTTGATATACCCCTCATTATTGGCGGAAAAGAAATACGTACAGGAAAAACAGCCAAAGTTGTCATGCCACACAATCATCAGCACATCCTCGCCAATTATCATCAGGCAGGGGAAAAAGAAGTGGAAATGGCAATAGAATCAGCCCTGCAAGCTCATGAAGTGTGGAGCAATATGTCGTGGATTGAGCGGATTTCAATCAGCCTGAAAGCAGCAGAGCTGATTGCAGGGAAATACCGTGCTACCATCAATGCGGCTACCATGCTCGGACAAAGCAAAAATGCCTATCAGGCCGAAATCGATGCAGCCTGCGAAACCATTGATTTTCTGCGGTTTAATGCCTATTACATGAGTCAGATTTATCACGAACAACCACATTCGGAAACCGGAATTATCAACCGTATTGAATACCGTCCGCTCGAAGGATTTGTTTTTGCTGTCAGTCCTTTTAATTTTACTTCCATTGCTTCCAATCTGAACATGGCGCCTGCTATTATGGGAAATACACTGATCTGGAAACCTTCCTCTGCCTCCATCCTGTCAAATTATTACCTGATGAAGATTTTTATGGAAGCCGGACTCCCCGGGGGTGTTATAAATTTCCTCCCCGGCTCAGGTTCGTTGATTGGCAAAATTGTTTTGAAACACAAAGACCTCGCAGGCATTCACTTTACTGGTTCCAGTGCCACCTTTAATCAGTTGTGGAAAAACACGGCAGATAATATTCAGCACTACCGGTCATATCCAAGAATAGTCGGTGAGACGGGTGGAAAAGATTTTATATTTGTTCACTCCTCTGCCGGAACTGACGAGGTAGCCACTGCCATCGTCAGAGGAGCATTTGAATATCAGGGGCAAAAATGCTCTGCCGCTTCGAGAGCCTATATCCCTGAATCATTGTGGCCTGAAATTAAAGCCAAAACAGGCGAAATGATAAGTGAAATCCGTGTCGGTGATGTAACAGAATTCGGGAACTTCATGAATGCTGTCATTGACGAAGCTTCTTTTGATAATATTGTCAGTTACATTGAATATGCACGACAGTCGGATGAAGCAGAAGTTATTTTTGGCGGAAAATATGATAAATCAAAGGGATATTTTATTGAACCCACCGTTATACTGACCTCCAATCCACATTTCAAATCCATGGAAGAAGAAATTTTTGGTCCGGTCATGACGATATATGTTTACAAAGATGAATTATTTGATGAAACACTACATTTGTGTGATCAGACATCACCTTACGGACTGACCGGCTCTGTATTTTCCAATGACAGAAATGCCATGATCCATGCCTGCCGGGTTTTACGCTATGCAGCAGGTAATTTTTATTATAATGACAAACCCACCGGAGCAGTGGTCGGACAACAACCTTTTGGAGGCGCAAGGGCATCAGGGACCAATGACAAGGCAGGAAGCTACCTGAACCTGCTGAGATGGACAAATCCCAGAACCATCAAGGAAACACTTATCCCTCCTACCGATTTTAAATATCCGTTCATGAAAGAAGGGCATTGCGGAGATAAAAAAGTGTAATAATTCAATGAAAAAACAAGTAAGCTACCCACACAGCCGTAATCATTCCGATTAAATCGGCAGTCAGGCCGGCACCCAGTGCATAACGTGTTTTTTTTATGCCAATTGACCCAAAATACAGGGCTATAATATAAAAAGTAGTATCGGATGTTCCCTGAAAAATGCAGGAAAGCCTGCCGGCAAAACTATCAGGGCCAAATGTTTTCATGGTTTCGAGCATCATCCCCCTTGCCCCGCTTCCGCTCAGCGGTTTCATGAAGGCTGTCGGCAAAGCATCGACAAAATCGGTATTAAATCCAAGTGATGAAAAAACCCAGGCCACTCCGTCTGTAAAATATTCCATGGCACCTGATGCCCTGAAAACACCTATCCCCACCAGGATAGCAACAAGAAAAGGGATAATTTTAATTGCCACATTAAAGCCTTCTTTTGCCCCTTCGATAAAAGATTCCCAGACATTGACTTTTTTAAACAATGCCATTGAAATAAAAGAAATGATAATGACAAACAGCAGCATATTGCTCAGCAGCGAAGAATAGGCATTAAGCTTGTCATCGGGTAAAGATGAAAAATAATAAAGCAAACCGGCAATAATGGCGATAATACTTCCGAGATAAAGCAGTACAACTTTATTGAAAAGATTGATTTTCTGTATGATAGAAACTACAATAATGCCTGTGGTTACGGAAGCAAAAGTGGAAATGAGAATAGGAATAAAGACATCCGAAGGGTTCATGGCACCCAGCTGAGCCCTGTAAATAATAATGGTAATCGGGATGACGGTCAAACCTGAAGCATTGAGAATCATAAACATGATCTGTGAATTGGAAGCAACATCCTTATCTTTGTTAAGCTCCTGAAGTTCGTTCATCGCCTTGAGACCCAGCGGAGTAGCAGCATTATCGAGACCGAGCATATTGGCTGTAATGTTCATCAGCATAGAGCCATGAACGGGATGATTTTTGGGAACCTCAGGAAAAAGCTTGTTAAAAAACGGGCTGACGATGCGAGCCAATATATTGACAGCTCCTCCTTTTTCTCCGATTTTCATGATGCCGAGCCATAAAGTCATGATGCCTGTCAATCCGAGTGAAAGTTCAAAACCGGTTTTAGCCATTGAAAAAGCATTGTTCATCAGCGCAGTGAAAATGCCGGTATCGCCCAGAAATAAAAGTTTGACAATCGCTACAACAAAGGCAATCAGAAAAAAAGCTATCCAGATGTAGTTGAGAATCATTGTATTGAATCAGTAGTTATTCTGAAGCAATATTTTTGAAAACTTAAAACCGAACCTTAAACACTCATAAGGATCAATAGCCAGCATTAATACTTTTTCGGCAAATGTAAGATACCTGTCTTTAAGCATAATTCCCTTGACAAAAAAGATTCCTTCTCCCAATAACATTCCACCTAAAGGAGTGATAATCATATCATTAATACTCGGACGCTGGATGGAAGAAGCCACAAAATATTCATACATGGCGGAATTCAGGGCAGATAAACCGAGTGATGGCAGAATTTTACCTCCCCTGTTACGGCTGGCCAGATAGGTCAGAGAGCCCATATAGGGATGCACCATGTAATTGAAAGTCCAGTGATCTTCCTCCCGCTGAGGCCACATGGTAAAGCTCTGTTCGATATGTTTCCAGCTGATTTTACTACCCCAATCCTGATCAGTTGTTCTGAGATAAAGATAAAAATGACCAGCGAGGCTTGATGAAAACATAACAGCACTGGTATATAAAAACCGGTTAAAGGGGTGCAAATATGCGGATGAATATGCTTTTGTGATGTTCTCCTTAGAAATTCCGGCAGAATCGACTCCTCCATCAGGAATATATTGATTCCTGGCTGGCTGAGCTTTTAAATTACCCACGCATAAAAGAAAGAAAAAAGAAATTACTATGATTTCTTTGCAGACTTCACAGATTTTCATTGGCAAAAAAAATTGTTAAAGAACAATGAATGCAGTAATACTGTTTTTATTTTTCAACGTAAATATTGTAAGCGCCATTGGTAGATAAGTCAGCCGACAAAACGAGGGTCTGTTCTCCGTTCCCGTCATCAATAGACAAGGCACAGGTATTAGGCGGAATGCTTCCTTCATTGTTGGCATAAAGAATTACATAGTTGTATCCGTAATTACTGAGTGTATAGCTAATGGCTTTTTTATCAGCAGTCAGCGTATAACCAGATAAAATAACGTTTCCATTGACCACAAGGGTTACATTATCGTCATCAATCGTACCTGAATCCCAGACATAAAAAGTAACATTACGGCTTTTCACATAAACCGTTCCCTGCACGTCAACGGTTCTGCCATCATAGGTAGTTGGCACGGTTGGATCTTCCTCCACAACATACAAATAGTCGGAAAAACAGGAAGACATGGCCAATCCCATGACAACAGCGATAATTAAATAAAGATTTTTCATTATTATTAAGTTTAAATTTTGAGCAAAGATAGTCATTCAGAAAGAATGGCAAATTTTTTATTTGAATATAAAAGTCCGTTTCAAATAGCTCTGGAATTAAACCATCAGGAATTTCAATAACTCCATTTTTTTGTATAAGGATTATAAAAATCGAGGCCGATTTTAAAGGTATAATCTGCTTTTGAAAGGTTGTTGTCAGAAGTTACCGCATAAAGTCCGAGACGAAAAAATAAGTCTCTTATGCGAAAAATCCTTTCAATACCGCCAAACATTTCGAAATGAGTAAAATTATCTTCAGGAATCAAGAGAGTACCGGCACCGCCAGCAATATCAATTTTTAACCAGTTTACAAGCGGAATACGGTTTGTCAGTGAGCCTTCGAAATGATGAATGAATGCTGCCTGAAAGAAAGAATTAGGGGTAAGAAGAGTTGGCCCAAGAAGCTGAAAAGAGTTGAGCGGATCGGAAAAAAATCCGGCATCTGAGCCTCTGAAATATTTGTATTCAAGTAGCCGCAGATTCTTTTTATTGTAAAATGAACCAGCTGTTGCCTCCCACCTGAGGGTTCCCCGGTGAGCAAACTGAATATATTGTTTTCCGGTAATTTCAAGGTATCCGAAATTGACTTCACTGCCGAACAATCCGGGTAGTCCCTTCCGCCACACCAGTTGTAACATCGGATAATCGTCTCCTATGATGACTTTTCTGTTGTTTTTGATATAATATTTCTGCCCGAATCGGTACAGTATATCCAGCCTGATTTCCGATTTGACATAAGGGATAAAATCAACAGGTTTGTTGATTTCACCAAAAATGGTATCCGACCATTTATCCTGTTTCATGTTCAGGATGGGTGTCTGTTTGGAAAAAGTAAAACTCAGCTCTGCAAAAAGCCCGTTAATAATTTCAAGGCGTTGAAAAACAGCAGCTTTCTGTGTTCTCACATAATTGCTTCGGGAAAATATCTGTGCAAAGGAAGCATAATTGTTGATCCAGTCGTAATAATCACCTGCCCTGAGAAAGGTACGGCCAAAACGCAGGGGAAGATAGGTCAGTCCGGCACCAAGTTTCCCCCGTATATCCTGATTCCTGAATCCATAATCAATATAGGATTCTGTTTCAAGTGTATAGCCATTTTTAAAATCCTGGTTATAGTAAACAGGTAATCTATGGCGGTATCCTCCTATTCCGTAAGGATTTATTTGCGAAACAATACCTTCAATAAATATCTGATATCCTTTATAATGATTGCTTCTGCCAAACCCAAACAATGGCGACCACCAGCGGAAAATATTGTATGCCGAGTCCTTTTTATCAAGGTATTCATCGCTGCTGTAATACCTCATGATGGAATCGCTGCGGCTGATGTAGCTGAGTTCCTCATCTTTGAGTGTAACAGGTCTTTTCGCATTCCAGAATGAAGAATCTTTATCGAAAGCATCCACAGCAAAAATTTTCATTTCATTGGGTTTGAATTTTCTTGCAAATGGCTGGTTTATCACATGGTCGGTATGGGTGATGCGGGTGTTTCCAAGAATATAGGAACTGCCCTCCGAAATGGTATAAATCATTTCCCGTCTGACAGGCAGGTAAAAAGAATCAATAATTTTTTCATAATTCTGAATGATCCTGTATTCCCTGACATTTTTCATAGCTGCCCTGTTGATGGTCAGGTCAACGGAAATCAGGGCAAAAGTGCTGTCTTCAATAAAAACAATACCTGAAAAAAGCGGCTCCGTTTTAAACAGGGGAATTACTTCAATCTGGTATATCAGACGATTATCATCCGTATAAAATGAACCGGCAAGCCGGAAACGGTAATTCAGCCCGGCATTATAGGCAAGTGGTGAAATGAGAGGCTTTTCACAAATGAGCGGATATTCAATCAGGTTGTTGTAAAAATTAAAGAAGCAGGAATTGAGGTCTTTAAAAAGAAGCAGGTCATTTTCGGGATAACGGGAATCGGGAGCGATTGTTGACGGGCCGTATGAAAACTCAGCACTTACATTGACACCCATCGGAACCTCTTTGTCGGTATAGTCGTGGTAGGCAAGATAATACTCCCTGACCGTAGCCGGTTTTTTGTAAAAAGTTTCTGAGATGGATTCTATCAGATTGAGTTTTTTTTCTCCGGTTTCAGCCTGCAGTTTTTTTAATTTCTCCGATAAAACCGTGTCTGCTTTCATCAGAGAATCCATCTGAGGATCTTTACTGATGCGTTCAAGTGATGATTTGATATAGGTTTTACAGGTATAGCTTTCAATCATTTTGAAATATTCAGGGCGTTTTTCCCTTGCCGCCTGCATGATTTTCCTTGCCGGGTCTTCCCTGTCGGGTGAAATGACTACTTCCGAAGTAGCATAAGCCGAGACTGCCAAAGCAACGTTAAGCACCAAAGGTTTTACATCGGAAACTGTAATTGATTTTTCAACAGTTTGATAACCTATATAGCTGAATATCAATGTATAATTTCCACTTTTAAGTTCGAGGAAATAATTTCCGTTCAGGTCGGCTGCCACACCGTAAGTCGTGTTTTTTACATAAATATTGGCATAAGGCAAAGCACTTCCACGCTCATCGGTAACTTTTCCTTTTACTATTCCGGCATGTATGGAAAAACAGGAAAATAACAGCAGGGACAATATTAAAATTGAGCTGAAGCCTTTTCTATTCATAGTAATATCCGAGACGCAAAAATCCTGTATTTGTTACAATATTTTAGCAGTAATGATTAATTTCAGGAAAGCCTGATATTATTATTTCTGCATGCATTTTGCAAATTATCGGGAAATTAAAAATAAGAAAATGAGTGGATATATCGTTTTGATGATCATTGTTTTGATTCCAAGTTTTATTGTGAGCAACCGTTTCCGTTCAAGGATAAAAAAATATACTCAGATGCCGCTTTTCTCCGGACTCACCGGAAAGGAAGTAGCAGAAAGAATGCTCGCTGACCATGGGATATTTGATGTCAATGTGGTAGTAACCAACGGAATACTGTCGGATCATTACAATCCCCAGACAAAAACAGTCAGTTTAAGCAAAGATGTATATTATGGCCGGAATGTAGCAGCCGCTTCCATTGCCGCTCATGAATGCGGGCATGCCGTTCAGCACGCCACAGCTTACAGCTTTCTTCAGATGCGGTCAGCACTGGTCCCTGTTGTTACTTTCAGCTCTCAGATAATTACATGGGTGATTCTTGCCGGAATTATCCTGATTAGCTCGTTTCCGCAGATCATGCTTGCCGGAATCATTTTGTTTGCCATCACCACATTGTTCAGTTTTATTACCCTTCCTGTCGAATTCAATGCCAGTCACCGTGCCGTACAATGGATCGGAAACTCCGGAATTGTTACTTCACAACAGGAAACAGCCGTGAGAGACGGACTTAAATGGGCCGCCATGACTTATGTGGTTGCTGCCCTTGGCTCTCTTGCCACCCTGATTTATTACATCATGATTTTCCTCGGCAGCCGCGATTAATCATATTTCTCGTTGCTGATTACCTCGAGTTTTGAGGTTACATCTTCATACACCTTTTCCATCAACACAGGATGCTCTATGTAATAGTTCATGCTTTTCACAAACTTTTCCCTGCTGACCCCGTGTTTCTTTAAGATGGCAAAATACAAATCATGATTGTAAATATCGAAACTATCGGCAGAAACCGGTAAATGCTCAGTGCCTGCCTCAGCTAAATGAATATCAACCAATAAATCAGACATTTTTGCTGGTTTGATGATTCCTGAAGGAACTGTATTTTTATTCCACCTTCCTGTACACGATAACAGCAAAAGAAATATCAATAAAACTAAAAAGTTTGGTTTCACGGTCATGAGTCAATAAAATTCAGCCTGCAAATTAAATAATTTATTGCGGTGAGATGGAAAAAATATATTTTAGTTGCCATAACTATCTGCCGAAAAATGAATATTGACGCATATTTTAAGTTAAAAGAAGAAGTCGGGGAACAGGTAAAGATTGTTGCCGTTTCAAAAAAACAACCCGATGAAAAAATCAGGACACTGATAGAAGCGGGACATCCGGATTTTGGAGAAAACTATGTTCAGGAACTTGTCAACAGACAGGAAAAATTCAGCTCATATCCGGTAAACTGGCATTTTATCGGCCATCTTCAGTCAAACAAGGTGAAATTCATCGTACCTTTTATCCACCTGATTCAAAGTGTTGACAGCCTTAAATTGCTGATGATCATTAACAAAGAGGCAGAAAAAATTAACAGGGTAATCGATTGCCTGCTGCAAATTCACATTGCACAGGAAGAGACAAAATTTGGGCTGAACCAAGAAGAAGCCATTGTTTTGCTCGAAAGTCAGGAATATAAGAGTCTTAAAAACATCAGAATTACAGGACTGATGGGAATGGCTTCTTTTACCAGTCAGAAAGAACAGGTTAGAAAAGAGTTCAGAATGCTCCGAAGGTTTTTTGAGCAAATTAAAAAAGACTATTTTGCCGGCAAACCTGAATTTAAGGAGCTTTCAACAGGCATGTCGGACGACTATCAGATTGCTGTTAAAGAGGGAAGTACGATGATCCGGATCGGAACTTTGATTTTCGGAGCAAGAAATTATCAGAATCACTGATGCTGAGCCCTTGTTTGGGCCAGCAAACCACAGGCTGCCTGTATATCCTGCCCCCTTGAGGTACGCAAGGTGGTGATAATACCTTTGCTGTTCAGGGCATTCATAAACTGCTTAATCAATTGATCATCAGGACTTTTATAGGGAACTCCCGGCACTTCATGAAAACGGATCAGGTTGATACGGCAACGAATCCCATCTAACAAACGTGCAAGTTCATTGACATGTTTCCGGCTGACATTCAATCCGTCAAAAAGGATATATTCGAATGAAATTCTGCGCTGGCGACCGAAGTCATAAGCCTTGATCAGCTTAATGATTTCCCGGAGCGAATATCTCGACTGCATGGGCATCAGCATGGCACGCTCATCTTCAAAAGGACTGTGAAGGCTGACCGCCAGATGGCAGTTGCTCTTCTCAATAAATATTTTCATACCGGGAATAATGCCAATGGTCGAAACGGTTATTCTGCGGGGACTCCATGCAAAACCCCATTCACTTGTCAGAATCTCAAGGCTTTTCATGACGTTTGTCAGGTTGTCAAAAGGTTCGCCCATCCCCATATACACCAGATTGGTCAGTTGCGGAAACTCAGGAATGCTCACCATCTGATTGAGTATTTCATGCGTATCCAGTTGTCCCTGAAATCCCTGCTTCCCTGTTGCACAAAACACACAGCCCATCTTACAGCCTATCTGTGACGACACACACAATGTGTGGCGATCGTTATCAGGAATATAAGCCGACTCAATGGCTTTCCCCTTCCCTGCCTGAAAAAGATATTTTTTTGTTCCGTCTGCTGAAACCTCAAAGGTAAGCGGTGGTACTTTTCCTATGGTATAATTTTCCTTCAGCAATTCACGGAAAGATTTTGGCAGGTTGGTCATTTCATCAATGCTGATGATATTTTTCCGGTACAACCACTGGCAAATCTGAGTGGCGGTATATCGGGGCATTTTATATGCCGATACCACCTCCTCAATTTCCTTCAAGGTCTTTCCAAATAAAGCTTCCGGCATACCGAGCATGTTAAATACTTATTTTTCCTTCGAAAACCCTGACAGCCGGGCCGGTCAGATAAACCTGTACAAAACGTTCAGGCATCCTGATGAAGCTTACCTCCAGCAATCCCCCCGGTGCATGAACCCGGAAGTGCTGTTCAGCTTCTGTTTTTCCCTGCATGATGCTGAAGGCAATTGCCGATGCCACTGAGCCTGTCCCGCAACTCAGGGTTTCGTCTTCCACCCCTCTCTCATACGTTCTGATTTTAAAACTATCATTATCAACAACATGTATAAAATTCACATTCACCCCATTTTCTGCAATGCTCTTATTGTAGCGATGTTTACGTCCTTCTTCAACCACATTAAGGTCCTGCAGATTTTCCACACCGATGACCAGATGAGGAGAGCCACTGTCGATCAGGAAATAGTTTTTCAATTCCGAAATTCTGGTCACATCCGACATCCTCAGCCTGATCCGATCAGCTGATATTTCTGCCTGATGGACACCATCCACGGCAATAAATTCCGTTTTTTCATTTTCTAAAAGGCCAAGTTCAGCAGCAAAAGCCACTGTGCATCTTCCCCCATTTCCACACATTGTGCTTTCAAAGCCATCGGCATTAAAATATCGCATCTGAAAATCAAAATCAGCATGATTCTGTAAAAGAATGAGTCCGTCAGCACCAATACCAAACCTCCTGTGGCAAAGATTCCGGATCAACTGATGATCTTCAGCCGGAAAATGTAACATTCGGTCGTCAATCAAAATAAAATCGTTCCCCGTTCCGTGATACTTGAAAAAAGATAACTGCATGAAAATGAATTTAAGTGCAAAATTAAGCATTTTCGTTGATCTGATATGCGGATTAAAAACGCTCTGAATGAAGGAATTGATGTTTTTCTTTTACTATTGATGAGTGTTGGGTAAAAAGTGATGTGTGATGGGTAATGGGATCACTGTCCAGGATTTTCGTGCCTGGTGAAAACTGCCCGATGCCTGCTTTTTGATAGTCGGAATTCCTTCTTTTATCTGATTAATATCAGACCAGAAATTCAAAAAACCAAATCAGGACTGAGAGGGCGAAGCTATGGGGAAGGAATAATGAAGTGAATAAATAATGACTTAGCTTCTGAATTAACCGGATAAAAATTGAATAAAGCCTTCAGGAAATAAATCTGAAAACATGTAAAAAAGCAGAAATAAA
>ERZ795050.959-NODE-959-length-40828-cov-4.942290_pt1 | contig 40828 bp, 30 predicted proteins | sample MGYA00375134_ERZ795050 | MGnify/ENA primary metagenome ERZ795050 (study PRJEB30179, sample SAMN05720221) | activated sludge metagenome | isolation source: Anaerobic digester | place: Japan | collected 2015-05-26 ... | reverse complement strand
ATGGACTTGATACAGTTATTAAAGAAGATGGGACAAATATTTCATCAGGAGAAAAACAATTGATTGCACTTCTAAGAGTCTACATAAAAAATCCCGATATATTTCTTCTGGACGAAGCCACATCTTCTGTTGATAATATAACTGAAAATCTTATATACAGAGCACTTGAACAAATCTTAAAAAATAGAACCGCTATAATTATAGCTCATAGACTTTCTACAATAGAATTTTGCGATAGAATTCTCTGTTTTCACAAAGGCTATCTTGCGGAAGCTGGAACAAAACAGCAGCTTCTGGAAAAGGGTTGGTATTTTGCAAAACTATATAAAAGTTATAAAGAAGGAAAAGTTGATGAGATTGTTTCAGCTTAAAATATTTATGATATTTAAAAAGTCTATAAAAAAATCTGAAAGTCTAATATTTATTTTAATAAATAAAAAGGGTTGAATTATGGAAATAGCAAAGAAAACAAATCATAAATTTAGCTTAGTTCAAAGATTACAATATATTTTTACAATCTGGAGTGAGCATAAAACAAGAATATTACTACTTGTATTTTTATCTTTAATAAATACTGCTGCAAGTACCGTCTATCCTCTTTTATTAAGGTATGTTATAGATAATCTGGGCAAAGCAGGATCTGTTAATTCTATTTATACAGCAATATCTCTTATTATTTCAAGCGCAATTGTTGCAGCGACATTTTATTCTATGCTTCAAATGAATAGAGTATATACAAATATGTCTTTTACCTGGAAAATAACCTTATCTATATTAAATCATATATTAAAGCAACAAAGAGATTTTTTCCATTCATTTTCCCATGGTGAACTTTTGACAAGACTTACTGATGATGTTGAAAAAATTTCATGGCAACTTTGTTCAGGTATATTTAGATTTTTTGATGCATTATCGATCATTTCTTTTTCTTTGTTTTTTATGTTTGGTTTTTCATGGAATCTTACTTTATTTGTCATTTTGCCAATTGCTGTAATAATGGTAATCATGGTTTTATTCGATGAAACATGGGAAAAATTATTTGAAACTTTACAGGAAAAGATTTCAACAGTAAATAATACTATTGAAAAAACATTTGCTTCTATAAAGGTCATCAAAAGTAATAAGATGGAGGATTTTGCTAAAAAAGAATTTAATCAGATAATGAGAAAAAGAAAGTTTTCTGAGATGAAACTTTCTTTTTTTCATGGACTTTGGCATTCTCTGGATTTAATAATAAATTATAGTGCTTTACTTCTTATTCTTTTAATTGGTGGAAAGCAGGTTATAGAGAATAAATTAACTTTAGGTACATTTATAGCTTTTTTGCAATATTTTTATCTTATGTTTGATTATCTTTATTCATTCGCATACTTTTTTGTAGAAATGAAAAGAACTTTAGTTTCAATTGGAAGGCATTGCGAATTATTCTTTTTTCAGAATAATAAGTTCGATGATGAAAATAAGTTCAATTTAAAGCCTTTTTTTGATAATTCATTAAGGTACGATGAAATCAAAGAAAATGGTCAAATCATTATAGATGAAATTTATAAAATTGAATTTGTTAATATTGGATTGCAAATTAAAAACAAAAGAATTCTTGACAGTATTTCATTTAATGCAAATAAAGGACAAATTATTGGTATAACTGGTGAAATTGGTTCAGGTAAATCTATCTGTATGAATATTTTAGCAGGACTTGAAAAACCAACAGAAGGGAAGATATATATAAATGATATTCCTTTTGAAAAACTTGATTTAAACAGTTATCAAAATCAGATTGGCTTTGTTTTTCAAGAACCACAACTCTTTTCTGTATCAATTAAAGAAAATATAGTTTTACCTCAAGAAAATGAATCTGATATGCTTTATAAAAAATATTTAGAAAGAAAGTTCTTAGGCTCTTATAAACCATTAAAACCTGTATCAGAAAAAATAGAATTTAGTTTTGATTATGATAAAGATCTTTTTTCTCATGCAATTACAATTGCAAACTTAAATGAAGATATTAAATCTTTTGCAAAAGGGATAGATACTGAAGTTGGACCAAGAGGATATACCCTTTCTGGAGGGCAAAGGGAAAGAATAACAATAGCAAGAGCAGTATATAAAAATCCATCTTTATTTATTTTCGATGATTCAACAAGATCTTTGGATTATGAAACCGAGCAAAAGGTTTTAAATGCTATTAGAAAAAATAATAAGAATGCCATTATTATCATTATAACTCAAAGAATAAGATCAATAATTTTTACAGATGAAATATATCTTTTTAAAAATGGTAGAATAGTTGCCAAAGGTAAACATGAAGATTTATTACAAAAATCATCTGAATATAGGGATCTTTATGAGAAAGAGATGGTAACAGAATAAAATAATATGTCTTTTACAATTTTAGTGCTTAATTTAATTTTATTTGATTTTTCATAATATTTCTTTAATATATTAGTTAGTTTTATTAAATTAATAGATTAGGTTTCGTATCGTAATAACTAAATTTTTGCTACTAAGGAAATATTTATGAGAAAAATTTTAATAACAGATGTAACATTAAGAGATGCTCACCAATCTTTAATCGCAACAAGACTAAAGACCGGGGATATGTTACCAATAGCTCCAGTTATGGATTCTGTCGGTTTTTTCTCAATGGAAGTTTGGGGGGGAGCAACTTTTGATACAGCTATTCGTTTTTTAAATGAAGATCCATGGCAAAGACTAAGACAATTAAAAGCTGCTTTACCCAATACTCCTTTACAGATGCTTTTAAGAGGTCAAAATCTTGTAGGATATAGGCATTATGCAGATGATATTGTCGAAAACTTTATTTTTAAAGCAGCTGAATATGGTATAGATATATTTAGAATTTTTGATGCATTAAACGATCTTAGAAATCTTGAAAAAGCAATCGAAACTGTAAAAAAAGTCGGTAAACATGCTCAGGGAACTATTTCATATACAATATCTCCTGTTCATACAATTGAGACATTCGTTCAGAATGCTAAAGATTTAAAAAATATGGGTGTTGATTCTATTTGTATAAAAGATATGGCGGGACTTTTGCTTCCAGAACAAACTTATGATCTTGTTAAAGCAATCAAAGAAGCAGTAGATCTTCCTTTAGCCCTTCATTCCCATGCTACAAGTGGAGTTAGTGTCGCAACTTTATTAAAAGGAATAGAAGCAGGTGCTGATATAATCGATACTGCGATTTCATCGATGTCTATGCAAACATCGCATTCACCAACTGAAGCCATGGTTGCATGTCTTAAAGATACTCCTTTTGATACTGGCTTAGACCTTGAGATTTTAAATGATATTGCAAAATATTTTTCAAAAGTTAGGGAAAAATATCATGAATACGAAACAAATACTATTGTAGACACAAAAATATTTTTATATCAGGTTCCAGGTGGAATGCTTTCAAACCTTGAAAGTCAGTTAAAACAACAAAATGCATATGAAAAAATAGATGAAGTTCTTCACGAAATACCTAATGTTAGAAAGGATTTTGGTTATCCTCCACTTGTAACCCCTACTTCTCAGATTGTAGGAACACAAGCTGTTTTAAATGTTTTGGCGGGAGAAAGATACAAAACTTTAACAAATGAATCTAAAAATCTTTTAATAGGTAACTATGGAAAAACCCCTGCAGAACCAGATCCAGAACTTGTGAAAAGGGCATTAAAAGAGCTTGGACTTGAAAAACCAGTTACAATGAGACCCGCTGATTTAATAAAACCGGAACTTGATTTAATGATAGAAAAAACAAAAGAAGTTCAAAAAAAATCAAAAGTCACATTGGAAGATGTATTAACATATGCCTTATTTCCACATATTGCACCAACATTTTTTGAAGCTAGAAATAATCCACCTATGACTTCTTCAGAGAAAGAAAAGGAAAAAACTGAAGAAAAAGAAAAAATAAAAGATAAAGTAAGAGGTTACCTGGTAAATTTTGAAGGGCATGAATTTAAAATACTTGTGAAGGAAGTAGAACCAGAGAATTTAGCTTTATCATCCATAGGTATTGCCATTAATAGTGTTATTAATCAACAAAAACTCACAAAAATAGAAGATGTTTCAAAAGCTGAAAGCAATGAAAAAGAGGTAAGTCAAATTCAGATTGAATCGACAAAAAAAGAAGAGTCAAAAACTTCTGAAAAACCAAAAGAAAAAATAAATTCTCCAGTTACTGGAACAGTTTTAAAGATTTTAAAGGAAAATGGAAGTGATGTAAAAACTGGTGAAGTAATTTTAACTCTTGAGGCTATGAAAGTAGAATTTGAAATAAAAGCACCAATTGATGGTAAGGTTAAAATTCTTGTTACGAAAGGAGATGTGGTTCAATCAGAAGAACCTTTATGTGAGATATATTAAAATTTAATTAAAAATATAATTGAATTTAATTGATATGAAAGATAATAATTAAATTGATATAAGGTGTTATATTTTTTTTATATTTTTGTTAGATTCTAAGTCAATTTGAAAAAAAATTAGTGTAAGGATAAAGATATAAAAAAAGAAAAGAAAAATGAAATATTAAAACAGTTAATTCAACCAGTTTATTATACTGATAATTTTAACTATGATGGGAAGAATATACCTTTTTCTGTTTCGACAGAAAAAGGTCTACAATTTCTTGATGAAGGCATAAATCAATTTCACAATTTCGGTTTTAAAAGTTGTATTTCAAGCGATAAAAAAAGAAAATTCGATATTTTTTATCAATACTGGCTTATAAATCCAAGTTTTCCATCTGTAATATTTTTTCACGGAAATGCAGAAAACTCCTGTACTCATCCAAAATTTTTTTATCATCTTTTATTAAATGGTTTCAATCTTTTTACTTTTGATAATATTGGACATGGTTCATCTTCAGGTATTCGAGGTTCAATTTTTAAATACTCAGATTATATAGACATAGCAAATCAATTATTTATTTATTTTAATAGTATTATCGATCAAGAAAAAAAAGATAATATTTACAAGAAAAATGATAGAAATAAGAATAAAGATGAAAAAGACAAAAAGTCATATGAGAATCAAATAAATTGGATAGTAATGGGATTTTCATTTGGTGGTTTAATTGCCACAGATTTTTCATTAAACTGTGAATTTAGTGAAGTCAAAAATGTCATTCTTTTTTCACCTTGGATTATGACGCATAAAAGACTGATAAATAATTTTACAAAACTATATTTATTTGCATTTCATAGGTTTTTCAATCCTAAAAGCTTAATAAATTTCAAAATTCAAGAAGAAGTATTAAAAATGGATACAGAAAGTTATATATTTTTAAATAAAAACCTTACAGATAATGAAGAATTCCTTAGAATTCGTAAAAAAGATACAAGAATATTTCGGGTTATTTCTAAAAGACGTCTGGCTGAAATATATAAGGCACAATTAAGATTAATTAAAAAAGAAAATAAAAAAAACTTAAAATTTTATCTTTTTTTACCTGAAAAAGATATAATTGTAGATTCTGATTCATCTGAAAAATTAATAAGAAAATTTAATGGCGAAATTTTTTATTTAAAAAATTCATATCACGATTTTTTAGATTATTTTGATGATAGATGGAAAGATTTCATAAAAAATTTAAATAATTGTTTGACAAAAATAGTTAAATAGTTACAAATTACTTGAAAAAGCTTTTTTACTATTAGGAGTTAATAAAATGAATCCTACAGAAAATCACAAAAGTTATGATGAGCTAAAAGATTATATTGAAAAAGTTAAAGGTAATCAAGGTGTTTTAATCGGTGTTCTTCACAAAGCTCAAGAAATTTTTGGATATCTTCCCATTGAAGTTCAGAAATTTATAGCTTATCACCTTAACCTTCCTTTTTCACAGGTTTATGGAGTTGTTACTTTTTACAACTTTTTTTCTATGAAACCAAAAGGAAAAAATGTTATCAATGTTTGTCTTGGAACAGCTTGCTATGTAAAAGGTGCTGAAAGAGTTGTAAATGATTTTGAAGATGCATTGGGTATAAAGATGGGAGAAACCACAGAAGATAAGAAATTTACTCTTTCCTCCGCAAGATGCTTTGGTGCTTGTGGTTTGGCTCCTGCAGTTATGGTTAATGAAGAAGTTTTTGGTAATGTTGATAAGAAGAAGATAGAGCAAATTTTAAAAAAATTCGGAGGTTAGTTGGAAGAACTTTCCTTACATATTCTTGATATTGTAGAGAATTCTGTTGCAGCTAATGCGACAATAATTAAAATTGAAATATTTCGTGACGAAAAAGCTAATTTGCTCTCCATTAAGATATGGGATAATGGTAAAGGAATAGACAAAGAACTTTTAGAGAAAATAGAATCACCTTTTTATACATCTAAAAAGGAGAGAAAGATAAAAGTTGGACTTGGTATACCTCTTTTTAAGTTTTCTGCATTGCAAAGCCATGGTTCATTTAAAATAGATTCTAAAAAAGGTGAGTATACCCAGATTGAAGCAACTTTTCAACTAAATGATATAGACAGACCACCTTTAGGTGATTTATATAACACCTTGTTAGGAATTGTTATAACTCACCAAAATATAGATTTTGAAATAAAAATTGAAAATAATGGAAAGTGTTTTGAGTTCTCTACAAGAGAAATTAGGGAAGTTTTAAATGATGTTCCATTTACATACCCAGATGTTTATGATTTTATAAGTAAAAACATCGAACAAGGGATTTTAGAAATTGGTTTAAATCCCAGAAAGGTTTATTAAAACTTTTTAGTAAAAAGATAATTTATTTTAATTAAAAATGGAGGAATCATGAAATCACTTGAAGAATTGAAAAAAATCAGAGAAAAAGCACAACAGGATTTAGCTCTTAGAAACAAAAATGCTAAAATCAAAGTAATTGTAGGCATGGGGACTTCTGGTATTGCTGCTGGTGCAAGAGAGATCTTAAAAACTTTAGTTGAAGAAATTACTAAAAATAATCTAACAGATGTTGTAGTTACTCAAACTGGAGAAAAGGGATTTTCTTCAGCTGAACCTATTGTAGAAGTTGAAGAAGAAGGAAAAGAAAAGGTTATTTATGGTAATGTTACTATAGATATTGCTAAGCAAATTGTTAAAGAACATATAATGGGTGGCAAGGTTTTAGTTCAGTATACAATTACAAAATAAAAAGATAATTTATTATTATTTAAGGTAGGATATATGACTACGACTAGATTAAATGTATTGGTCTGTTCAGGTGCTGCTTGTTTATCAGCTCATTCCAAAGAAGTCAAAGATGAAATGATAAACCAATTAAAGTTACATAAACTTGAAAATGAAGTTAAGATTATAGAAACCGGTTGTATGGGTCCTTGCGAAATGGGTCCTATAGTTTTAGTTTATCCCGAAGGGACTTTTTATAAAAAAGTTACGAAAGATGATGTTGCTGAAATTGTTGAACAACATTTCTTAAAAGGAAGAGTAGTTAAAAGACTACTTTATCAAACTGCAGATGCTCAAAAAGTTCTTGAGACTCATAAAGAAGTAGAATTCTTCCAGAAACAACATAAAATTGTTCTTAAAAATTGTGGTGTAATAAATCCCGAATCTTTGGAAGAGTATATAGCAACAGATGGTTATTTGGCTCTTGGAAAAGTTTTAACAGAAATGAAACCAGAGCAGGTTATTAATGAAATTCTTGAATCGGGACTTAGAGGAAGAGGTGGTGGTGGATTCCAAACTGGTTTAAAATGGAAACTTACAGCTGCAGAAAAAGAACCAATTAAATATGTTGTATGCAATGCCGATGAAGGGGATCCAGGTGCTTTTATGGATAGATCAGTTCTTGAAGGTGATCCTCATTCTGTTATTGAGGGTATGGCTATATGTGCTTATGCAATAGGAGCTAAAAAAGGTTATGTATATGTTAGAGCAGAGTATCCTCTTGCAATAAAAAGACTTGATTTAGCAATAAATCAAGCAAGAAATGAGGGTTTACTTGGTGATAACATTCTTGGCACGGGTTTCTCATTTGATCTTGAAATTAGAATGGGTGCAGGTGCATTTGTTTGTGGTGAAGAAACAGCTTTACTTAGATCTATTGAAGGCTTTAGAGGGACACCTGTTCCAAAACCTCCATTCCCAGCACAAAAGGGTTTGTGGGGAAAACCAACTGTAATAAATAATGTTGAAACTTTTGCTAATGTTAGACATATAATATTAAATGGTGCGAAATGGTTTTCCAGTATCGGAACTGAAAAATCTAAAGGTACAAAAGTGTTTGCACTTTCTGGAAAGATTAGAAACTCCGGTCTTGCAGAAGTTCCGATGGGAACAACTATTAGAGAACTTGTTTATGAGATTGGTGGTGGAATTCCAAATAATAAAAAATTTAAAGCTGTACAGTTTGGAGGACCTTCCGGTGGATGCATAAAAGCAGATTATCTTGATACACCAATAGATTATGAATCTTTAACTGCTCTTGGAGCAATGATGGGCTCGGGTGGTTGTATTGTCATGGACGAAGATAACTGTATGGTAAATACAGCTAAATTCTTTCTTGAATTTACTTCTTTTGAATCTTGTGGTAAATGTGTTCCGTGTCGAGTTGGAACAAAACAGATGTATAACATTTTAGATAAGATAACAAAAGGTGAAGGTACATTAGAGGATCTAGATACACTTCAAAAACTTGGAGAAGATATTAGAAGAACAGCTCTTTGTGGGCTCGGTCAAACAGCTCCAAATCCAGTTTTATCAACTTTAAAGCATTTTAGAAAAGAATATGAAGACCATATCTTAAATGGTATATGTGAAGCAAAAGTTTGTAAAGATTTGATATATTATGAAATAGATCCAGAAATATGTAAAAAATGTGGTCTTTGCGCAAAAAAATGCCCCGTAAATTGCATAACAGGCGAAATTAGAAAAACACCTTTTGAAATTACACAAAAAGATTGTATTAAATGTGGAACATGCTTCGAAGTATGTCCTTTTGATGCTATAAGCAAAAAAACAGGTGTAAAAAAGGAAAAAAAGGCAGAAGTAGTTAAAGAAAAAGAACATGATGATTATTATGAAATTTAGTTTTTAAATTTTTAACTATTTTTATTTGTAAATAAATATTTTTAGTATTTTTATATTTTTTATAAAAAAGGGCTGTCAATAAAAGGCAGCCTTTTTTAATTTAATATATCATATTTTTAATCTTTAAAATGTTTGATTTAATTTATTAAGTTTCAGAAACTATTAATTGTTATTGGAAGAAAAGAATATAAAAATAGATTTCGATAAGGAATAATAACCTATAAGAATAAAGATAAAATAAATACTATAATTAAAAATCCAACTATTCCAAGAAGAATATATATTAAAGAAGTTTGCCCTTTTGAAACTTTCTTTTCTTTTTTAGTAGATTCAGATTTCGATTGAATTTTTGCAGCATCAAAAGATATAACCTGCTCAGTATACATTTTTATTTTTACTTTTTCTTCTTCAATTAATTTTCCATAGGTATTTTCATCAAGTTTAACAAGCAATATATAATTATTATTTAAATCAATTCTTACTTCTATAACTTCACCTTTAATAGGCAAAAGTTTGTCATCTGCTATGGCATTAAAATAATTAAGATAATCTTTATAACGATCAAAAGATGGATCGATGTAAACATATATCAAATCCTGAGGTACTATTTCATATATTGGTTTGCCTGATACTGGAGCCAAAGCAGGTTTAAGAGGTATTATATTTGCGCCTGGGGGGATGTCAAAGTCAATACTTTCTTCAGAAGTTTGAAGAAGTGACTCGGGGTTTATAGTAATAGTAGATTGTGTTTGCATTTCTAAACTATCTTCAAAATATTTAATTATTTCAGCCTTACAATCTCCATTACCAAAAGTTCTATTAATATTTTCCATTAATAACATTTGAAATTTTTCAAAATCATCATTTATTAATGAAATAATATATGATATATCTTCATTTAGAAAAAATTTCTCAATACCCGCTATTATAGATTTTGAGTAAGTTGATATATTTTTGCCTTCAAATGAAAGTTGAAGTATTTCTCTATAAATCTCTTGCCATGATCTACTAATAGATGAATTATAAAAAGTAGGAATTCTAGAAACTATTACATCACATTTTTCCATTATCTTAAGTTCTGTGTCAACTATTATTATAAATACAGCGTAAAAGTTCATATTTTCAGATCTTGTTCTACCTTTTAAGATTATAAATCTACTCATATAATAAGACCTTCAATAAATTTATACTTTCTTTATAAGTTTGTAACATATTTTTTTATTAAGTCAAATTTTTTAATATCAAATCGAAACTTGACAAATATTTTTTTATTGTTGGTCTTTTTATGAAGGAAGGATTTTTATACAATGAATTTATACTATGAAGTTTATGGTTGTGAAATGAATAAATCTCAAGCTTATTCTCTTCAAAGATATCTTGAAAAAAACAACCACATTTCTGTAAATAATATAAAATTAGCAGATATTATATTAATATTTACCTGTAGCGTAAGATATACTGCAGAGCAAAGGGCAATTGGTAGACTACATTATTTTAAGTATTTAAAAAAAGAAAAACCTTTTCTAAAGGTTATAATTTTAGGTTGTCTTTCTGAGCAAGAAAACAAATTTTTTATAGAAAAAAAACTTGCGGATCTAGTTATAGGAACAATAAATCATCACTATGTTCTTGAATATTTAAATTCTTTAGAAAATGAAAAAGAAAAAACTAAATATGATGATTATGATAGGCATATAGATTATGAAAAATACTTTAATTTAACTACAAGTTCAAATAATAAAATTGAGTTTTTAAATTCATATGTTGATCCTAAACTTCCATATAAATCTTTTGTGACAATTATACATGGATGTTCAAACTATTGTTCATATTGTATAGTGCCATATTTAAGAGGAAAAGAGGTATCAAGAAAAAAACAAGAAATAATTGAAGATATTGAAAATCTTGCGAAAAATGGGGTTAAGGAGATAGTATTACTTGGCCAAAATGTAAATGCTTATGGAAAGGATAATAATGAATATAGTTTTAGTGAACTTTTAACTGATATTTCTAAAATTGAAGGAATTGAATTGATTTCATTTTTATCTTCACATCCAAAAGATTTTTCAGATGATTTAATCGAAGTTGTTAGTTCAAATCCTAAAGTCTCTAAAATGGTTCATCTTCCTTTACAATCTGGTTCAAATAAAATTTTGCAAATGATGAATAGAAAATATGATATTGAAAAATATCTTTCTATTGTTGAAAAGTTAAAAAACAAGAATTCTGATATCCAATTTTCTACTGATATAATTGTCGGTTTCCCGGATGAAACAGAAGATGACTTTCAAAACACATTGAATATAGTTAAAAAAGTAGAATATCTAGATATTTTTACTTATAGATATTCTCAACGAAAATTGAAAATAATAAAGTATATGGATAATATTTCAGAGGAAGTAAAATTAGATAGACTCTCCAGATTGATTGAATTAAAAGATCAAATTGGGAAAGAAATAAGATTAAAACAAATAGGTAAGATTAAAAAGGCAATAATTGTAGATAGCAGTAAATTAGATGAAAATAAAAAGCTATTTAAGACATTTGATGGATTTTTTGGTGTGATTGAGTCAGATTATAAAAAAGGTACTATATTCGAGGTCAGTATAAAAGGAATAAGTGGGAATACTTTAACTGCTTGATTATAATATTAAAATTTTTTTGAAAATTAATAATAATAGTTTAAAATAGTTTAAAACTTGAAAAATAATGAAGAAAAAAAAATTTAATAAAAATCATACATATATTTTTGTTATTTTATTTTTATTTTTTTTATTTATTCTTTTTTTTAGTGAAAATCTAAATACTCAAACTTCTGATGAAAATGAATTTAGACTATTTCTTAATCTTGTTATTCAAAATTCGCAAAAAGCAAAAGATGCGGGTTATGAATTTATAAAAAAATATCCTAATTCCAGTTTTGTTCCTGATGTTCTTTATTATTTATCTTTTGTTGAACAGGATTATTTTCAAAATATAATTAATTTAAAAAAAGTTATACTATATTATCCTTTATCTATCTGGAGAGAATCATCTCTTATTAAAATTTTATCAATATATCTTTTGCATAATAATAGTATTCAATTTGAACAATGGTATAATTATTATAATAATAATTTGGATATAAAAAATAGAAAGTGGGAAGTAGAGCTTCTTTACTTGAAAAATCTTTATAAAAACAAAAAATTGGATTTGTTAAATTCAAAAATAGATGAGCATCTTAAAAATGCTAATAATTATCAACTAATTTCTTACTGCATTTTTTTAAAAGGAATTTTATTAAAAGAAAAAGATTTAAATCTATCAAAAAAAATGCTTCTTTGCGGAATCTCTATGTTTCCAGAATCAAATTTTATTGAATCTTTTATTTATGAATTATATAGAATAGGTAATAGAGAAGAAAAGCCTTATTATGCAAATCTTATCATATCTAAAAAGCTATATCTTACATTATCTGAATCTGAAAAAGAAGAGATAAAAAAATATGCTTCTTTTAAAACTTCTTACAGTCCTAAAAAGCTTGTTATTAATGAATTTTTAAGAGATTATTATTATATTTTAATAGGTTATAGTTCTGATTTGGAAAAAATAAATGAAATTAAAGAATCATTTTCTAAATTAGGAATTTTAGTAAATATTAAAAAGATTAATGAATCTATATTTCAAATATATATAGGTTATTTTCATTTTAAGTCTGAAGCTCAGGATATTTTAGAGAAAATATCAAATGCGGGGTATACTGGTCAATTAATGTTTGTTGATTATACTTATTAAATATTATATTAACTTAAATTATTCTTTTTTATTGTTAAATAAATTTTTTGTTATCATTTTTATTAATCGATTTTTGATAGATAAATTTAAGTACTATATTAATGATAAAATATTATTTAATAGGTATAAAGATTTAATAAAAATAAAAATTTTTTTTTTGTTTAATAAATTAAATAAAAAGCCTAAATAGAGATGAATATGTTTTTAGTTGAACCTGTTGATAATGTTAAAGGAATAGGTAAAGAAAGTTTAGAACTATTAAAAAAACTTTCTATTTATACTGTTGGTGATTTAATAACCTATTTCCCCAAGACATTTTTTAACTTTAAAACAAACAACAAAGTTTTGGATGATTTGGATGAGAATCAACTTGTATTATTAAAAGTTGTAAATAAAGAATATAAAGGAAGAAATAGAAATTTATTAACTATATATTGTCAGGATTTTGAAAATAATTTTATTGAACTTCTTTGTTTTAATAGAAGTTTCTATGATCAATATGCTGAACCTGGTTCAACTATTTTTGTTTTCGGTAAATTTGTTAGAAAAATGTATAGTTCAAATTTTGTTTCAAATTCTTTTAAAATAATTTCAGCAAAATTAGCGCAGGAGTATGATTTTTTTCCAAATTACAGATTGACTAAAGGTTTAACAACTTTTATTTTAGCAAGATTTATCAAATCTGCATTAGACCAATATAAACAACAATTTACAGAAATATTGCCTCTGGGAATACTGGAAAAATATAAATTTCCTTCATTTTATAATGTTATTTATAATCTTCATTTTCCTAAAAATCTTGAAATATTTGAAAAAGCACGTGAGATTTATGCCTATTATGAGTTTTTTCTTTATATGTTAAAAATTTTGTTATTTAAAAAAAGATATAAAGAAAAGGCAGAAAAAAGAGTCGATATAAGTTTTAATCAGCAAAAGAAATTTTTATCAGAACTCCCATTTCAATTAACTTCAGATCAGATTAAAGCCATTGAGCAATTAAATATCGAATATAATAACCAATATCTTATTAATACATTAATTCATGGAGATGTTGGTTCTGGGAAAACTGTTGTCGCATTTGCCTTTATATTAAATTATATTGAAGCGGGTTATCAATCAGCATTCATGGCACCAACTGAAATATTAGCAAAACAGCAGTATATTAACTTTAATAAGCTTTGCCCAAATATTAATTCAGCATTTCTTTCTTCATCTCTTACAAAAAGCGAAAAACAAAAAATTTATAATAAACTTGAGTCAGGTGAAATACAGGTATTGTTTGGAACTCATTCGATAATTACAGAAAATGTGAAATTTAATAAACTTAAAATAGCAATAATAGATGAACAACAGCAATTTGGAGTTAATCAGAGAATAAAATTAAGACAAAAAGGGAAAGATGTTGATCTTTTGGTTCTTTCAGCAACACCGATACCAAGAACTGTATATCTTACTTTATATGGAGATTTAAATATAATATCGATAAAACAACTTCCCAAAAATAGAAAAAAAGTTGATACCTACTTTTTTTATGAAGAAGAATTTTCTAAAACTGCTAGTCTTATTGAAAAAGAACTTATAAAGGGCAATACTGGTTTTTTTGTTTATCCTGTAATAGATGAAGATAATGAACTAGAATTAAAATCAGCGAAAGAAATGTTCGAAAAGATTAAAAGATACTTTAAAAAATATAAAGTAGAGTTGATACATGGGCAGATGAAAGATGAAGAGATAGATAGAATCATGAGTGATTTCAAGGAAAAAAAATTTCAAATACTTGTTGCTACTACAATTGTAGCTGTTGGTATCGATATACCTCATGCTACTTTTATAGTTATAGAAGAAGCTCAAAGGTTTGGTCTTTCAATTCTTCATCAGCTGAGAGGTAGAGTTGGAAGAAATGATTTGCCATCAATATGTATTTTAACAAGTCCTAGAAATATTTCGGATATAGCAAGAAAAAGAATTTCAAAACTATGTGAAACAACAGATGGATTTGAAATTGCTGAGTTTGATTTAAAATTAAGGGGACCAGGAGAAATTTTTGGAACCAAACAATCTGGAGAAATTAATTTTAAACTTGCTGATTTTTCAAAGGATCATAAGATTTTTAAGTTTGCCCTTGAAGATGCAAAAAAATTGATTGAAGATGATCCATTTCTTATTAAAGATGAAAATTCTTATTTAAAAAACTATTTGAAAGAGGTCGAAAATGTAAAAGAATTATTTTTGCTTTCGGGCTAAATTTGATTTTTAAATTTATTGTCTTATTCTTAAATTAGAAATATGGGAGAATAAAAGTGAAAAATAAATTCTTTTTATTTATCATATTAGTTTTTTGCATTTTTTTATTAGCTGCAGCCGGATGTAAAACTACCGAACCAACACAGCAGCAAACAACACAACAGACTGAAGAAACACAGCAGCAAACAACACAACAGACTGAAGAAACACAGCAACAGACTCAAGAAACACAACCCACGGAAGAGACTAAGGCAGAAACAGAATCTCAAACTCAGACAGCACCAGTTTTTGATGAAGAAGAAGCTTCCAAATTAATGGATGAACTAAAACTTGATATTGCTAAAGCTCAGCAAATGGATGCAGAAGAATATTCACCAGAACTTTTTAGACAGGCAATGGACCTTTTTACACAAGCTGAGGAGATTTATAATCAAAAACAGGATTATGAAACTTTTAAACAACTTATCGAAAAAGCAAGAGCAACTGCTCAACTTGCTTATAATGACGCTGCAGAAAAGAAATATCAGGAAAGTAAAGAACAATTATTGATTTTGAAACAACAAACAGCTAATTTATCATTTTATGACTATTATAAAGATGATTTTTCAAATGTTGAACTTTTACTTCAACAAGCTGAAGAATTAAAAGAAAAGCAAGACTATGTCGGAGCCATTAATAAAATAGAACAGGCAAAACAGATATTAAAAAAAATAGAAAATGACTTTTCGATGGATCAAAATTATGTTTATTCAGAATTTCCAAAAGTCTTAGATCTTCAAAAACAATTAATTGATAAAAATATCAAGTTAATTTATGCTGATGATTATGAGAAATTTAATCAGTATTTTGTTGAACTTAAAGATAAAATAGATAAACAGGATTACAAAGCAGCAAAAGAACTTTTACAAATATCTTATATTTTTGGTAGAAATTTAATTGAAAGATATAATCAAGCTATTGCCATCATCAATCAAACAGAAGCAAGTAGATATTTATTTCATGCCAAAGAAGCTTATGAGATTGCTAAATTAAAAGAAAGTTCTTTTAATGATGAACAAAAAAATTTATTATCTGAAATGGAAATGCTTATAAATAAAGCTGAGCAGTCATTAAAAAATCAGATTTTTATTGAAACCATTAATTATTGTAAAGATGCAATGAAAATTTATTTGAAGTTAACTTTTAATGAAGACAATAAAGTAAAAACTTACACTGTAAGACTTATTCCAGAAAGAAGGGATTGTTTATGGAGGATTGCGGGATATCCTTTTATATATAATAATCCTTTTTTATGGCCATTAATCTGGATCGCAAATCTTGATATTATTACTAATCCTGATCTTATTTTCCCTGGACAGATTTTAATAATACCACCATTGCCACAATAACTTTTGAATAAATGTAATTTTATTTAAAATGGGAGGGAATATGGATAGAAATAAATTATATATTGAAGATTTATTTCCCTCTAATGATTTTGAATATATTGAATCAAGATTCAATGATTTAAGAATAAGACTTGTGTGCAACGATTGTGGTTATAAATTTTTTTCTAAAAAAGAATATTCTTTTATGGACAATTTAGAAGGTTATGATGAAATTATTGATGGAATAAGATGCCCAAATTGTGGTTCTTCAGATGTTGAAGAGATTTAATCTTATTCCATTAAGTTCATAATAACCGGAAAAATTATGCGAGTTACTCTTTTCATTTCTTTAAGATATCTTTCAGGTAAGAAAGAAAATGGTATTTTTTCTTTTTTTTCTATCATTTCAATTCTAGGTATTATCTTAGGTGTAGCAGCACTAATTTCTGTTATTTCTGTAATGAATGGATTTCAAGACAATATAAAAGAGAAAACTATATCTTTACAATCTTTTCATTTAATCATTCATTCTTTTGATCCAAATGGATTTTATTATGATGATATTGTTAATAAAATTCAGAAATTAAATAATATTGAAGGAGTTTATCCTTTTATTGAAAGTGCTGTATTATTTTCTTTAGATGGTTATACAAATGGAACAATGTTAAGGGGTTATGACAGAAGTTTTTTTTCTTCGAGGACATTTAAATCAAATGCAAAATTGGTAAATGGATCTTATGATGAACTTGATTCCAATAATTTTCTGGCAATTGGTGATCAATTCTCATTACTATATGGAGCAAGACTTAATAGTAAGATAATCCTTACTGTTTTTACTGATTCAGTATTTCAACCTAAAATTAAACTATTTACTGTGAAGGCTGCTTTTAAAACAGGTTATTATCCAATAGATTCATCAGTTTTAATTACAACAATTGAAAATGCTCAACAACTGCTGGCGATGAATGGGAAATGCACATCTATCGGTATAATTGTAGATAATTTAAAAAATGTAGAAAAAGTAAAAAAAGAGATAATAAATGAAATATCTTTTGGTAAAGTCTATGTAAATACCTGGTTTGAGGAAAATAGAAATTTCTATTATGCTTTACAAAATGAAAAAACACTTATGTTTTTCATTGTTTTTATGATTATTATTGTCTCTGCTTTTTATATAATATCATCACAGGTAATGACAGTAATAAATAAACAAAAAGAAATTGGTATACTTAAAGCTATTGGATTTACTCCAAATGATATTAAATATATTTTTTTATTAAATGGAGTTATTATTGGATTACTAGGTGTTTTACTTGGAACATCTTTGGGTTTTATAATTTCAAAAAATCTGGATTCAATTTTTCAGATGATTGAAAATATAGTAAATGGTTTCTTATCAATTATCTTTTATTTTATCAATATTTTTGACAAATCAATTTTAGCTCCAAGATTCCAAATATTTTCCAGAGATGTTTATTATTTTGACAAAGTCCCAGTTAGTATCAGGTTACCGGAAGTAATTTTAATAAATTTTATAACTTTTATTGTAGTCTTCTTATCTTCTTTAATACCAGCAAGAAAGGCATCGATTGTTAAACCTAAAGAGGTTATACATAATGAATGAAGTATTAAAATTAGAAAACTTAACAAAACATTATATAAATAATCAAGAAGAAATTGAAGTTTTAAATAATATAAATTTATCTGTCTATGAATCAGAAACAATTTCTATTCAAGGAATTTCGGGCGTAGGTAAGACTACTTTACTTAATTTAATAGGTGGCTTTGATTCTCCTACATCTGGAAAAATCTTTATTGAAAACCAGGATATTACTGAAATGGATGAGACTGAACTTTCATACCTTCGAAATAGAAAGATTGGTTATATCTTTCAATCTTTCTATCTTTTAGAAGAACTGAATATTCTTGAAAATATTATATTACCTGCATTAAAACTTGGGACTCCAAAACCTGAAGCTATTGATAGAGCATATGAAATAGCTGAATTTATTGGAATAGAAAAAAGATTGAAACATTATCCATCTGAAATTTCGGGTGGTGAAAAACAAAGAGCAGCCATTGCAAGGGCTATTATTAATAACCCAAAGATAATATGTGCTGATGAACCGACTGGAAATCTTGATTCAAAGCATAAAAGAATAATATCTGAGTTATTGTTTTCTATAGTGGAAAAGAACAAACAGACTTTAATACTTGTAACTCATGAAGAAGACCTTGCAAAAAAGTGCAACTCAAGATATTTGATTGAAAACTGCTCATTAATTAAGAACTAAATTTGATTTTTATCTTTTTTTAGTTATATTTATATTGATATAGATATTGTAAATAAAACAAATTGTAGGAAATTATGGTAAGAGATATAGAAGGTTATTCTGAAGAATTGAAAAAACTTATTGAAGAGATAGCAAAAAATATTGCGATTGAAATGAAATCTTCATCTATACAGCCAGGGCATCTTCTTTTAGGAATGATTAGAGAAAAATTGGGTTTATCATACTTTATTATTTCATATATAGTAAAGGATAATATCTATTCCCTTGAACAGGATATTACTGGACAATTGTATAAAAACTCAAATTCAAATTTATCCATCTTCCCATCAATCGAGACTTCAAACATTACAAAAACTTATTTACAATATGCAAAGCAAATAATGGTACAGCTAAATGATAATATATTAAGAGTGGATCATTTACTTTTAGCAATTGTGATGCACCTTCATACTACAGATCCAGGACTTGATAGAGTATTACAATCTTATAATTTGACATTTCAAAATATAATGAAATTGATAGAGATTTTTGGAGATAATCCTTTATTAAAAATTAGAATTAAACCCAAATCTATGTTTCCTACCCCTGTTGCAGATAAATTTTGTAAAGATTTTACTGAAATGGCCTGGAAAGGAGAACTGGATCCTATTATTGGTAGAGAAAAAGAAATATATAGACTTATGCAAGTCTTGATGAGAAAAATGAAGAATAACCCTGTCTTAATAGGTTATCCGGGTGTCGGTAAAACAGCTATTGTTGAAGGTTTCGCACAATATATTGTTTCTCAGCAGGTTCCAGAAAAATTAAAAAATAAGAGAATTATCAAGATGGATATGGGATTTATTGTCGCTGGAACTAAATATAGAGGTGAATTTGAAGATAGATTAACAAAAATACTAAAGGATATTGAAAAAGCTCAAAATGTTATACTATTCATAGATGAAATTCATACTATTGTGGGAGCTGGTGGAGCAGAGGGTGCGATTGATGCATCAAATATTTTAAAACCTTTTCTTGCAAGAGGTGCTATTCAAATAATAGGCGCAACAACATTTGATGATTATAAAAAGCATATAGAAAAAGATAAAGCACTTGAAAGAAGATTACAACCTATTGTTGTAGATGAACCATCTCCTGAAGAAACTGAAAAAATATTAGATGGTTTAAAATTAACATATGAACTTCATCATAATGTAATATATGATCCAAAGGCCATAAAAAAGATAGTGGATTTATCAAAAAAATATATTACAGGAAGATACCTGCCCGATAAGGCGATCGATGTTTTAGATGAATGCGGAGCAAGTGTTAATCTTGAAAATGGATTACCCCCAAGTGTTCTAATTGATACATCCAAAAAAATTGAAAATCTTGTTAAATTAAAAGAATCATATTTTTTGATGAATGATTTTCAAAAATTACCAAAATTGCAAAATGATATTAGTGAATTATACAACTTATATCTTCAAGAACATGACAAATGGGAAAAAGTTACCACAACTGAAATACCTGTTATAACTGAAGAAATAGTTCTTCAAGTTGTTTCAAGAATGACGGGTGTGAAAATAGAAAAAATGCAACAGGAAGAAGCATCTAAATTGCTATTAATGGAACAAACATTATCAAAGGTAGTAATTGGTCAGGATGAGGCAATCGCTGCAATTTCTCGCTGCATAAAACGCGGAAGACTTGGTATTAAGAAAGAAAAGAAACCAGTTGGTTCTTTTATCTTTTTAGGACCTACAGGAGTAGGAAAAACTGAGGTTGCAAGAAGATTGGCAGAGTTTTTATTTGGTTCAAAAGATGCTTTGATTAGAATTGATATGTCTGATTATATGGAAAGACATACTATTTCAAGACTTGTTGGAGCTCCTCCAGGATATGTTGGCTATGAAGAAGGAGGAATTCTTACTGATCTTGTTAGAAGAAAACCATATTCAATAATATTATTTGATGAAATAGAAAAGGCACATCATGATTTTTTCAATATGCTTCTTCAGATTTTAGAAGAAGGTGAACTTATAGATAATTTTGGAAATAAAGTTGATTTTAAAAATACTATAATAATAATGACATCAAATATTGGTTCAAAAGATATTTTGCAGTATCGAACACCTGGTTTTGATATAAATCCTCAAGAAGAACTAGATTTCAATGATATTAAGAAAAAAGTTTTGTATCAGGTTCAAAAATCATTTAATCCCGAGTTTTTAAATAGAATAGATGAAATTATTGTTTTCCATCCTCTTTCTATCGAAAATTTATATCAAATAATAGATTTAATGATTGCTGAAGTTAATGATGCACTCAAATCTCATTCTCTTAGTATATTTGTTGATCAATCGGCTAAGGATTATCTTATAAAGAAAGGTTTTGATAAAAAATATGGGGCAAGACCTTTAAGAAGAATTATTCAAAGAGAAATTGAAGATAGAATAGCAGAAATGGTTTTAGATGAGCAAATAAAGGAAAATGAGATTATTGAAATAAGTTATAATGAAAATGATACTCTTACATTTTCAATAAAAACAAGAGAACAGATGGAGATTAATGGAAGAACTATTTCTCATATATAAAAAGTCAGATAGATTTTCAAGATTTTTTATAACTTTTATATTTTATCTTATTTTTGCTCTAATATCTTTTTCTCATAATATTAATGCACAGGATATATCTCAGATTAGTGATTGGGAAAAATTATATGATCATAAATTATATAATGCTACAATATTTCAGATTAAAAATGTCAATAATATTTCATTAGACTTAAAAAACTATGTTATTGGAACATGCTATTATTTTATAGGGAATTATGAATTAGCCGAATTTTATTTAAAACAGGTTTCATCTCATCTTTTTAGTTATAAAAATGATCCAGCAGCATTCTATCTTGGTATAATATTCTTTTTTAAAAATGATTATCTTATTTCAGCGACTTATTTTAATGAATTATCTTCAATATATGATTCTTTAATTGAAGCAGGAAAATATATCTATTATTTTAGTCTTTCATTAATAGAAATTGGCAAGCAAGATCTTGCTATTAAATTTTTAAAAATTGGACTTGATAGTAATTATGAATATTATAAACAATATTATAGTTTTACTATAGCTAAAATTTATTATAATCTTCAGGATTATTTAAGGGCTGCAAATGAATTTGAAAATTTCTTATTTAACTACTCAGATTCATCATTGGTCGACGATACTCTTTATTATTTAGGTAAATCATATTATTATTTAAAAGATTATAAAAATGCTAAAAAGGCTTTTTCTTCAATAATAAATTTATATAGATCTTCAGAGTACTACTATTCAGCCCTTTATTATTTAGGGCAAATAACAGGTAATAAAGTCTACTTAGAGCAAATTATTTCAAAAAACCCAAATTTCAATTTAATAGATTATGTATATTTTTATTTGGCAAAACTTTATTTTGAAGATACAGAGTATGAAAAAGCCTATCAATATTTTAATGAGGCTTTTTTTAAGACAAAAGATCAGACTTTGAAATACAATTGTATTGTATATATTCTTAAAATTAAGGGAGATATATCTATTTCCTATCTTGAGGAATTAAATCCTCAACAACGTAAGCCAATACTAGAATTTATATTAAGCAACTATTTTTACTTTAAACAATATGAAAAAATTTTTAATCTTGAAAAAAGTATTTTTACCTCTGAAATTATGACTAATCCTACTACTTTGACAATTTTAGGTAAAACCTATCTTGAAATAAATGAAATAGAAAATTCATTGAAGTATTTTCTTGAAGCTTTGAAATATAGTCCTGCAGATTACAGGTTATATTTTTTTATAGGCTATTGCTATTATAAATTAGAAGATTATGAAAATTCACAAAAATTGTTTAATAAGGTATTATTGGAAAATAATTTAGAACCATATTATGGGTACTATTCTTATTTATATCTTGGAATTTTAGAACTGAAAAAGGGGAATTTTAAGACTTCTTCTCAATATTTCGAGCAGATAATATTGAAATATCCGACATTTAAATCTATCGGGGAAGTATACTATTTTCTTTCAATTGCTTATTACAATCTTCGTGATTATAAAAAAGCTGTTTCTGCGATAGAATTTGCTTATGCTTCAAATGTCCTAGGCAAATTAAGATTGGCAGTCATTTCACAATATGCTGTTATAGCAATGAGATTTGATCTTAATAAAACAAGGCAGCTTTTTGAAGAATATGAAAGTGTATCTGAAGATAATGATTCAATCTATTCTTTAGCTATAAAAATTGCAGAATACCTTTTTTCTTTAAATAAATATGATGAAGCAAAATATTATTATGACAAAGCTTTATTATTTAGTGAAGATGAGAATAAAAAAATAGATATCACTTTGCAAATAATATCTATTTATTATAACACCCAAAAATATGAAATTGCTTTTTCAAATCTTGAAGAACTTTTAAATAAAAATGTAAAATATAGAATTAACGACATTTTATTTTTCTATTTTAATGTTTCTATTCAACTTAAAAATTTGAATGCTGCAAATATTCTTTTATCCTTAAGTGAAGAGCAGATTAAAGGATATAGTAATTTTATTATTCAATTTTTAAATATATTTAAAGAGAAAAAACAATACAATAGTGCTATAGATTACATAGACAACATTTTAACAAAATTTACAAATCTAGATAATTTGTTAGTGTATGAAATCATGCTAAATAAGGCTTCTTTATTAATGGATGATAATAAAGTATCTTTGGCATTTGATCAGTATCTTTTAATTTACGAAAAATTTAGTGATAAAAAAAAGGACTTGGAATTATATCTTATAGATTCTGCAATAAAGATGAAAAAATATGAATTTTTAATAGAAAAAATACCTGTATTATTTTCATATAATGATGAGATAATTACTACCAATGCTTTCTATTTACTATTAAAATTATATTTTGTTGGAAAAGTCGATGATAAATTTATAAATGAAATAATTGAAAAATATACTTTAAAAGATAATGATATTAGATTTTTACTTTTTACTATTTATTTGAACAATAAAACAAATATAAAAAAACAAATGGAACAATTAAAACCATATTTAACTTCCAAAAATACTACAACAACATATTGGGCTAGATTTTTTTATTCTATAGTAATGTATGACTCTAAAGATTATAAAAACTCGAAATTATTGTTTGAATCATTAATTTCATTTTCAGATGATATGCAAAAAGAAATAATTTATTACTTTTTATCTTTGATTGAAAAACTAGAAGGGAAGGAGAATAAATATTGGGATCTTTTTATAAAAGAGTATCCTTTTTCTTTATTTATATAATATTTTTACTTGTTTTATTAAATAATTTCAATTTATTTGCTCAGGAAACTGATTCAATTTACATAGAAACAATAACTATTAGTTTAGATTCTCAGGAATTATTAAAACTTGAACAGGATATAGAAGAAATACCTATTGACTATAGTTTACTTAATATTACAGAAAATTTTCTAACATCTTATGAGCAACTATCATTAAATGTAGTTCAGTTTAAATATAATCAAAATTTTTATTTTTCCAATTTACTTTATTCAACCTTATCGGGATATAGTGCATTATTATATTATTCATCTAATTTTGGATCTTCTTTTTTCCAGGGATTTAGTCTAATCGAAGTATATAATTATTTGCCAATTTTAGGTTTTCATTTTTTTAAAAATAATTTTGAATTAGAAAAAAAATTTATATATTGGTCTATTAATTATAACTTTTATTTTGAGTCTTTTAATTTACCAGGTTTGGATGGTTTAAATTCTTTTTCCAGTATTTTTTTAAAGCAAGAATTAAAGGGAAAAAAGAATAATTTTGATTTTTATATTTCATTAAATACTCTATCTTTTAATCCAACATACCAATTTTACATATGTGAGAATCTGCATTTAAATTATTTAATCATTTTTACTAATAGTATTTATTCTAAAATCAGTATAATTCAACTTTATGGAAATGGTTTAGGTTTAAAACCGCAGTTTTCTATTATTTATAATTTTTCTGATTTAGAAATGGCTTTTGGTGCTTCATATGATCTTTTTCTGAATAAAGTTAATGGTTTTTTCAATCTATTCTATCGTAATGAAAATACTCAGTTTTACTTGAAAGTTGAAAAAGATAATTACTTTGAATTATTAGATGATAAGTATACTATAATTTCAAAAGATAATTTTAATCTTAATAAAGATTTTATATATTCAGAAATTGGTTTTAAATTTATTAGTAATACATTTTCAATATCTACTAAAATTCAATATGATTACTTCTGGAATAAACCATTAAAAATTTATTATGAATTAGAAAAAATATTTTATTTAACTAATATTGAAGATGTTTGGAATATTTATTTGTATACTGATTTTGATTGGAAAATAAATTCTATTTTTGGCATAAATTTAATTTTTGAACTTAATTTACCATCATATTATCTTAAAAATTATCAGATAATGAAAAGTATTATTGATAAATTTTTGACAATAAATATTATTGGTAATATAAATTTAACTGAAGATTCATCATTAAATTTTATACTTTATTCAGATATAATACGAAAATTTTTAGGAGAAAATAATCCAACCTGTAATTTTCAAATTGAATATAACATAAGCAAAAATGATTTTGAAATCTCCTTTCTTTTAACTTTAAATATACTCAATTACTATATTTTACCTTCTATCGAATCCAGGATTCTTAATTTAAGTGTAAATTCACAAATTTATTTTTGAATTTATGATTTTACTAATAAATGAAAAGAAAATGATTATTCTCAAAATTTATATTTATTAAAATTAATAGAAAAAAGATAATTTACATATACTAAAATTAGAATAAAATGATTGATATAAATTAACACGACTAAATTAAAATAAAATGATTAAAATGAGTTAATTAGAATAAAACCCTTTTAATAAAAAGAATAGAATAAATTGGAGGAAAAATGAATTATTTAGTTAAAGGTGGTCCAGTAATGATACCTCTTTTTTTAGTTTCATTACTGGCATTAACTCTTATAATTGAAAGATTTATATATTTTAGAAAAAATGATGATTTTAATGAAAATGATTTCAAGGTTATAAAAGCTATGATTATTGTTAAAAATTATTCAGATTCTAAAAACTATCTTCAAAAATTCATGTCCCCTATAGCAAAAACTATTCAAATTTTAATTGATTCAAACCATCTATCCAAGGATGATAGAGAAAATTTACTCGAAATTGAAAGTATGAAACAGGAAAGAATAATAAACAAATTTCTACCCGTACTTAAAATTTTACCAAATCTAGCCACTTTGTTGGGATTACTTGGAACGGTCACGGGAATGATAAAAAATTTTATGATCGTAGCTCAAATAGGTACTGGTGATCCTACTGCATTGGCTTCAGGTATTTCAGAGGCTCTTATCACCACTGCAACAGGTTTAATTATTGCAATTCCAACAGTATTTTTCTATACTTTATTGGATAATAAGGCAGATAATCTTGAAAAAAGACTCTATATTTTTATAAATGAAATAAATAAAATTTTATCATAAAAATGTCTTTTTTATTAACAATATTTATAATTTTATTGGCTTTTTCAGCTTTTTTTTCTTCTACAGAGACAATATTTTATCTATCAGATGAGAAAACAAAAAATCGAAATATTAAGATAAATAATGATCTATTCTTAATCTTTATTTTAATATCTAATACCTTAGTAAATATTTTTATAGGTATAATTTCTGAAAAAATATTTACAGAGCATATATTAAAGGATAAATCTATTTTATTTACAATAGGGATAACAACATTTATTTTACTTTTTTTTGGAGAAATTATACCCAAAAGAATGGCATTAATATTATATCCTATTGTTAAGAATCAATTTCTTTATATAATGCAGAAATGGATTGATCTAATTAGATTTTTTGAAAAAATAATTAACTTTTTTATCAAACCAATTTCAAAAATAAATCAAGAAGACAAAATTTTTACAATAAAAGAAATCAAAAAAGCATTAAATGATGGGATAAAAAATGGTTATTTTAATCCTTTACAGGCTTATTTGATTTCAAATCTTATATCTCAATCTTTGTCAACTGTTAAAGATAATATGATACATTATTCAGAAATACCATTTATTACAAACAATATGAATATTAAAGAAGTTTATGAATTGGCAAAAAAGACAGATTTGCATAAACTACCAGTTGTATCGAAAAATATGAAAAATATCTATGGATTTATATCTAAAGGTGATATATTAAATGCCATAACTGAAAATAAAAAATATGAAAAATATGAAATAAATTCTTTTGTTAAACCTTTGGATATGATTTATGAATTTGAAAGTATAGAATTTGCCATAAAAAGATTTATAGAAAAAGGGGAAACAATATTAGGGGTATATGACGAGTATTTTCAATATTGTGGTATTATAGATTATCATAAAATAATAAATAATATGCTTTTTAACTTTTCTATCAATACCTCCAAAAAATTTCCTTTATTAGTCCCATCCAATATTTCCTGTAGATCCTTATTTTATAATTATGACATAGAAATAAAAGAAGAAGATTTCGATTTAAGTTTAAATGATTTATTATTAAATAATCTTGAAAAAATTCCTAAAGAAAATGATTTTATTATTTACCAGAATTATAAGTTTATAATTGCAAAAATTAAAAATAAAAAAATAGCACAGGTAATTATTGAAAAGTTAGCCAGATGAAAAATTCATTAATTTACATTTTACTTTTACTTATTCTTTGTGGTTTTTTTGCAGGTATTGAAACATCATTTTTATCATTGGATCTTTTCTTTATAGAGATTAAAACTGAAAGAAAACATAAATTTTCATTAATTTATAATGTATTAAAAAAACCTCATATTTTAATTACGACTATATTGGTAGGAACAAATTTTTCTCTACTTGGTGCTACTCAAATCCTTTCAAAATATTTAAATCAAAATCTTCTTTTAAATAAAATATTTTTATATTTCATATTTCCTTTTATAGTTTTAATTATAGCAGAAATATATCCTAAAATCTTATTTTCCAAAATACCTTATACTATTTCAAAAATTTTAGTTTATCCATATTTTGTTTTTCAAATATTATTAAGTCCAATAGTCTTTATCTTTAATATATTTTCTAAAATATTTGAGTTTTTACTTTCAAAAAAATCTGTTTCTTTAGATAAAATTCAAAATGAAGAAATTAAAAATATTCTGGCATCATCTTTAAAAAATAAATTATCTAAAGCAAACCTTTTTATTGAAGATGCCATAAGATTTGATGAAATATCAATATATGAAATTAAAAAACCCATATTTTCTTTACCTTCTTTAGTCTTTGATGAAAATGGCAGGTTAGATATTTCTCTTGTTTATGATAATTGGGGTAAAAATTTTGTAGTGTATGATTATGAAAATAACTATTTGGGAATTTTAGACTTAAATTCATTATTTAATTCAGAAAAATTTTTGAAGTTTTATACTTTGGAAAATATTCCATTATTGCAAAACATTCCAGTCATCTATGAAGGGAAGAATTTACTTTACGCATTTGAATTAATTATTAAATCTAAATCAGAAATATTACTAACTATAGATGAGTTTGGAGAAAGAAGTGGTATTATAAGCCGAGAAGACTTATTCTCTTATATTTCAAATACTTTAATTTCAATAGAAGATTCTTATAAATTTAATATAAAGAAGATTGGAGAAAATACATATATTGTTCCTGGTTTTTCAGAATTGATAAACCTTAGTAGAACTATCGGGATAAATATAGAAGATGATTATTATCATACTTTTAATGGTTATTTATCTCACATCTTAGGTAAAATCCCAAAAGAAGGAGAGGTTTTTATAATAAATAATAGACTAGAAGTAAGAATTGTTAGTTCAAATAAAAAATATGTTGAAAAAGCCATCGTTAAAATAATTGATAAAAAAGAAGGAAAAAGTAAAAGATGAAAAAAAATAAAAAAACTAAAAATATAAAAAATGAAAATATAGAGCATCCTGATCCAGATTTTATATATATCATAAATAAATTTGGTATAAATCAGGATTTCAGTGATGAAGTTAAAAAAGAGCTAGAATCATTCAATAGTTTTTCAATATCTGAATTAGAATATAAAAAAAGAAAAGATTTAAGAAATCTTTTCACAATTACAATGGATAGTATTAGTGCAAAAGATTTTGATGATGCTTATTCTTTAGAATTTCAAAATAATATATGGACGCTATGGGTTCATATTGCTGATGTTTCATATTTTGTTAAAAAAGATTCTAAATTAGATAAAGAAGCGCAAGAAAGAGGAAATTCATATTATTTAGGTCCATGGGTAGTTCATATGTTACCCCCAATCTTTTCTGAAAATTTATGCTCATTAAAGGAAAAAGAAGATAGATTAGCAGTAACATGTGAAATAAAACTTGATGGTAGTGGTTCGATAATAAGTTATGATATCTATCGATCTATTATAAATGTTGATATAAGAATTCCTTATGAAATAGGTAATCGTATATTAGAGGAAAAAAAAGAAAATAATCAAAAATTTGAATTTTTAAATCTTTCTCAAAAGTTACAAAAGATTCTTTTTAATAATAGAATAAATGAAGGATCATTAAATTTCGACTTTCCAGATTATATTTTTGTATTTAAGGATAATTACATAACTCCAGCAGATATTATAAGATATGAAAGAGGAATTTGTGAAAGGATTATTGAAGAATTTATGCTCTGTGCAAATAAGGTGATAGCAATAGCTGGAAGTAAATTGAATAGTTTTATCTTTAGAATTCATGACAAACCAGATGAAATTTCTTTAAATAATAAAAATATTGAAATTTCAAACAAACTAACACATGAAAAAATTAATGAAGTATTGAAAAATTTTAAGAACACAGACAAGCAATTTGCTATTGAGAGTATGATATTAAAATCATTAAAAAGGGCTAATTATGATAATAAAAATATAGGGCACTTTGGTTTAAATTTTGAAAAATATACTCATTTTACTTCGCCAATTCGAAGATATAGCGACTTAGTTACACATAGACTTATATTAGGTGAAAAATATAGTTCAGCAGAATTAAAACAAATCTCTATTATTACTTCTATAACTGAGCAAATCGCTAATTCAGCAGAAGAAGAATATAATAAGATAAAAAACGCCCATTTTTTAAAAAAGTACTTAAAAAATAAATTTAGTGTAAATGTTGTTGGCATTATACCAAAAGGAGTTTTTTGTCGTATTGATAAATATGGATGTGAAGGTTTACTTTCTTCAAATGAGCTTAAAAAGAAAGGATATACTTATAACAAAAAAATGAATCTTTTTGAAAATAAAAATACCAAAAAAAATCTAGAGATAGGGTCAAAGCTCGATCTTTTTTTAATTAAATCTGATACAAAAAATGGATTTGTTGATTTTGGTTTTAATATAGATAATAATAAAAGAGAAAGAGATAAGAAAAATAATAAAGATTCAAAAGATAATTTTAAAAATAAAAATAGTAAATTAAAAGATAAAAATAATACAAAAGAAAGGAAAAATAAAGATGGTAAGAAAAACAAAAAAAAGAGAAGGCATTCAGGTAGATATGACTCCTTTAATTGATATGATGTTTCTTCTGATAATATTTTTTCTTATTGCAACAAGCTTTCAGACTTATAAAAAGATAAGCGTTACTTTACCAGGTTCTGAAACTGGTGAAAATCCTGTAAATGAATCTTTAATAATATCTATTTTAAAAGATGGAAGTATAGAAATAGAAGAAAAAAAATTTACATTATCCCAATTCAATGAATATTTAAAAGAAAATTATTTAATTCTTTCTAAAAAACAAATATATATTAATGCAGATAGAAGTGTGGATTATGAGTCTATAATAAAAATTTTAGATGTTTTAAGGAAAAATTCATTACAGTCTATTTCGTTAGGAGTAAAACCATACTGAAATGGATAAAAATTTACCTAAATCATTTATAGCTTCATTAATTTTCCATATAATATTGGTTGTAATCTTTTCTTTTACTCTTAAGATGCCTGATTTTGAACAGAAAATTAATCTTGAACCAATTCAATTGGATATACAAACATCTTCTGATTTTAACCAGGTTCAATCTTTAACTAAATCATCTTTTGCTATCACTTCTGAAAAAAGTTTGAATGAAAAAGTAGATCAGCAGATTAAAACTATTCAAAAAATTGAAGAATCAAAAATCAATAAAATAGATAAGAAAGAAGAAAAATCTAAAACCGATAATAGCGAAAATAAACCATTAATTACTCCAATAGAATCTAAAACCTCTGATAATAAAGCGGAAAATAATGAAATAATAAAGTCCTCAAATGAAACTACCACATCTACTTCAAATACATCCCAAAATTCAACTTCTTCAGATACTGAACAGAATAATACCTCATCAGATGAAAGTAATGATGATATTGTTCAACAATTATTGGCTTCTTCTTTAGGTGAAGATTCTAAACAAAATGCAAAAGATAACATTCAATGGAATTCTGGTGCTAATAGGTGGGCAGTAAAGAAAGTAAAACCTGTTTTACCGAAAAAATATCAGGAAAAAGGTAATACAATTTCGTGTAAAATATATATAGAAATAAATAAATTTGGTTCGGTTATTTCAGCTATAATTATTCAATCTACGGGATATCCAGAATTAGATCAATATATTATTTCGGTGATTAAAGATTGGAAATTCAATCAGGTTACCTATGATAAAATAGATTCGGGGTACATTACTATAATATTTGTTTTTAGTTAAATTATCAAAATTTTGTTTTGATTGACTTTTCATCATAAAAATGTAGAAGAAACTCAGATGAGAAATTAATATCACCAAGGAGCAATAAATGCTTTTTAAATCAAGAAATTTTTTCTTTTTAATATTTTTGATTTTAATTTTTTCTTATTTATCCATAAATCTTTATGCACAGCAATTATTAACAATAGAAGATTTTATAGGAAAAAAAATATCTAAAATTATTATAAATGGTTTAAATACAGTAACAAAAGAAGAAATACTTTTTTTACTTCCATTTAAGGAAGGAGATATCTTAACTATATCAAGTTTAAATGATATCATACCTCTTTTATATAAAACAGAGTATTTTAAATCAATAAACTATGAACTTTCTTTTGATTTGGATGGTTCGGTTATTATTACTATAAATGTTGTGGAAAGAGAACTTATCAATAAAGTTCAAATTGAGGGAAACAAAGCACTTTCAAAAGATAAGATTTTAGAAGTTTTATTAATCCAGGCGGGTGATTTTATATCTGAAATAAAAATAAAAAAAACAATTGAACTAATAAAAAACTTATATCTTGATGAGGGTTATGAAGCTCCAGATATTGAATATAGTATTACAAAAAACCAGGATAATAATAGTGTAGATGTTACCATTAAAATAAAAGAGAAAAAAAGATATATAATTAAAAATATAGTTTTTGAAGGAAACAAGGTATTTTCAGAAAAAGAACTTCTTAAGGTAATGCAAACCAAAAAACAATTTAAGCTTATTTTTGAATTTAATAAAGGTGTATTAAATCAGGGCAAAATCGAACAGGATTTAAAATCAATTTCAAAACTTTATTATTCTAAAGGTTACCTTGATGTTGATGTAAGCGTCAAAGATATTAAGGTTATAGAAACAGAAAAAGAAAAACATCTTACTTTGATTATTTTAATAAATGAAGGTGATCAATACACTTTAAATTCTTTTACAATGGTTGGAAATAAATTATTTTCTCTTTCAGAATTCTTAAAACCTGAATATGTAACGCCTAATGTTATTTATAATAAAGTTGCCATAGAATCTATAGCTGAGCAGATAAAACAATATTATGGAAACTATGGCTATGTATTTGCAAATGTTGATATTGAAGAAACTATTGATTATGTATCCCGAAAAGTAGATGTTGTATTTACAATTTCAGAAAATAAAAGAGCTCATATAGAAAAGATTATTGTAAAAGGAAATACAAAAACTAAAGATTATGTAATTATTAGAGAATTGATGATCCAGGAAGGAGAAACATTTAGCATCGATAAAATAAGACAATCCATATATAATTTGTATAATACACAATTTTTTAGTGCTGTTGATGTCCAATTTCAACCAGGTTCAGATGATACTTTAATAAATCTGATAATAGCTGTTGAAGAAAAAAATACGGGGCAGTTTAAATTTGGTGCGACATTCTCTCCTGGCGTTGCAAATAGTTTTGGTCTAAATGGAAGTATAGCTGAACCAAACTTTTTGGGATTGGGCCTTCAAATCTCTGCAGATCTTTCTATATATCTTGATAATAAATATGTTTTAACTCTATCCTATCTTGATAAGTGGTTTTTAGGTGAACCAATTCAATTTGGTGTCTATCTATCTGGTAGCATTGCACAAAATACAGGTTATGTAGATGGTGATTCAGATTCTGAACCAGATCCTGATCCTGATAATGAAGGAAGCTACCTTACTATGAACTACTGGCAGGATAAGTTTGGATTATCTTTTTCTTTTGGTAAAAGATGGAGACCTTATTTTTCTTTAATAAGTTACCTTTCATTTAATTTAATAAGATATCATAGTGTTGATGGAGTAGAAGCTATCCCATATGTTTCAGAATATGCTTTTAAGCCATTTATAGAATTTGCAAATGGTAATGATAATTACTGGTCATATTCTGGATCTATTTCATTACTTGCAAAATATGATACAAGAGATTATTATCTTTTCCCAACTAAAGGTTATTTTATAAAGGCAATGATTGGTTATTATGGCGGAGTATTATTTGGTGATTCACAGTTTATTAAATTAAACCTTGGTTTTAATATTAATCAGATGTTAATATGGAAATTTGTTCTATCTTTTAATACATCATTAGATTTTATCTTTCCACAACTTGATGGGCAGGTGGCTATAGCTCCAGAAGATTTATTGTATATCAATGGTTATACCGATGTTAGAGGCTGGAAAATTAAGATGGATCCATATTATGGTAAGGCTAAAGGAGTATTTTCTATTGAAATTCAAAGAGAGATAATTACACAAATGCTATCATTTGCATCTTTTATAGATGTGGGTTATCTATTATCTTCTCCCGCAAGTTTAATGAATATAAGTATATCAAATCTTTTCGGAACAATAGGTTTTGGAATAAAAATACAGATACCTCAACTTCCATTAAGATTATATTTAACTCATCCATTTGTAATAAACTCTAATGGACAAATAGATTTTCTAAAGACTTCATTCTGGTATTGGGATTTTACTTTAACTGTTGGGGATATTTTTACATTTTAAGATTTTAATTTTAATATTTGTTGAAATAAATAATAAGTTTATTAATAATTGGAGGAAGAATGAGAAAATATAATATTCTTATTCCTCTCGCTTTATCGCTTTTATTTTTACCAGTTTTTTTATCAGCAGATTTCATTAAGGTGGCTGTTGTAGACATGGAATATGTTCTTAAAGAATACAAAATAACTTTGGTCGATATAAAAAGGCAATTTTATATAGATGAGATGACTGCTAAATTTGAAAAAATTAAATCTGAAATTGATTTAATAGAAAAAAAACTTTCCAGTCCAAATTTGACTTCTGATGAAAAAACAAAATTAGAACAAACTCGTCAGGAAAAATTAAATGAGGTAATTCAACTTAGAGATTATTATAAAAAAATAGATGAGGATCTTCAACAAAATAGGCAAAAATATATTATGGAAGATATATCTTTTGCAATAAAAAAAGTATGTGAGAAAAAAGGTTATGCCTTAGCTTTAGATACCAAGATGAATGGAATTTTATATTATGCAGATTATATTGATATTTCCAAAGATGTTTTAGAATATTTGTTTATAATGATTGTTCGTTTTTTGAAGGATAATAATGTTACAAATCCAGAAAAATATGGAATTGATCCCAATCTTTATAAACAGTATTCACAATAATAAAATATACATCTTTTTGCAGTAAAAATTTTATCTTATATAATAAAAATTTTATTTTATATAAGGTGAAAAAATAAAACTAAAATTAGTTAAAGATATAAATTAAAGAGTTATGAATAGAGAATTATGAATAATTATATTAAAAAGGAATATTTAGTAGAAGAATTAGAAGATATTGCCAATATTAAAATTATTGGTAATCTGAAAAATAAATTTTTAACTGTATCCAACCTTGATGAAATTAAAGAAAGATCTTTAGTTTATGTATCTGATATCAAATTTTTCGATAAGGCTATTAATTCAAAAGCATCTGTTATAGTAATTCCATATGTTTTAGAAGAAAAAGCAAATGATTTTTGCAAAAATAATAACACAAAAACATTTGTTTTGAATGAAAATCCTAAACTTTTTTTTGCATATGTTACTTCTTTATTTAAAAAAAGAATTCCAAATTATGGAATAGATAAAACTGCTATTTTAAAATCATTTGTTGATGAAAAATCTGTAGAAATAAATCCTTTTGTTTTTATTGGCGAAAATGTAATTATAGAAAAAGATGTGATAATAGAATCTTTTGTATCTATTGGAAATAATTGCATTATTAAAGAAGGAACAACAATTTTTTCGGGCGTTAAAATATATGAAAATTGTGAAATTGGCAGAAATTGTATTATACATGCAAATACCGTTATAGGAGCAGATGGTTTTGGTTTTGTACCAGATAAAGAAAAATATCAGAAAATAGAACATCTGGGAAGAGTAGTCATTGAAGATAATGTGGAAATAGGTGCAAATTGTTGTATTGATAGAGCAACAATTGGTGAAACAAGAATAAAAAGAGGTTCAAAGCTTGACAATCTTGTTCAAGTTGCCCATAATGTCACTATTGGTGAAAATTCAATTATTTGTGCTCAGGTCGGTATAGCAGGGGGGGCTCAGATTGGCAATCATGTGACTTTTGCAGGACAGGTTGGAGTTTCAGATCATGCCATTGTTGAAGACAATGTTATAGCTGGAGCACAGTCGGGACTTACGCCTAAAAAATATGAAAAGAATAAATTTTTATTAGGAACTCCAGCAATTGATGCCATGAAATTTAAAAAATCAATTGTTCTTTTTAATCAATTACCTGAAATTGCAAGTAAATTGTATGAATTAGAAAGATTGATATTTGAAATAAAAACAAAAATTATTGACAATTAAATTTAAAATTAAATGTAAAAATAAATATTAAAATTAAATACAGAAATTAAGATAAAGATAAATATTTAGACAAAAGAATAAAGATAAAAAAAAGATAACGAAAAAATAAAGAAAAGATAAATAAAAAATAAAGAAAACAGTTATTTGATAGGTAGTTTATATTTATAATATATTTTAATTTAAGAATCTAAGGAAAATTATATGAATAAGATTGATAAAACAGCTAAAATTTCTAATGATCTTGTCATTGGAGATGGTAATCAGATTGGTTCAAATGTTATTATTAAAGAAGGTTGTGTAATTGGAAATAATAATATTATTTTAGATAATGCTATTATAGGTCCGTATGTTAAAATTGGGGATAATAATGAAATAGGTCATTATTCATATTTAGGTGGAGATCCTCAGGATCATGACTATATTAAAAATTCCATTTCATTTGTCGAGATAGGTAATAATAATATAATAAGAGAATATGTTACAATTCATAGAGGAACAAAAGAAAATTCTAAAACTATTATTAAAGACAATAATTTTTTAATGGCTTATACTCATTTTGGACATAATGTTATTGTTGGCAGCAATTGCACATTTACAAATCTTGTACAATTAGCAGGTTATGTAGAAGTTGAAGATAATGTTGTAATGGGTGGAATTTCTGGTGCCCATCAGTTTTGCAAAATAGGTGCCTATTCTATGATAGGAGCAAAAGCTTATATAAACAAAGATATTTTACCTTATTCTTTAGTTTTCGGTATTCCTGCTCAGGTAATAGGTATTAACTTTATTGGACTAAGAAGAGCTGGTTTTACTGCTGAAGATAGGGAAGCAATTAAGACTATTTTTCATATTATATATAATAGTGGTTTAGGTTTTTCAAAAGCCATAGAAAAAATTTCAAATGAATGTAAAGATGATAAGTTTGCTCAAAAAATTTTAGATTTTATAAAAAAGAGTAATAGAGGTTTAGCTTCTTTTGGATACAATAAATCAGAAAATGGATAATATTAGAATTTTAGCTATCGATTGGGGGAAAAAAAAATTAGGACTTGCTATTTCAGATCCTTTTAATTCATATGCAATTCCATTAAAACCATTGGTTAATAATGATAATATATTTAATGATCTTATTAAAATAATAATAGAGCATAGGATTAACCGCATATTGATTGGGCAACCTCTACTTGAAAACAAGCAAGAATCAAGTATGTGCAAGGTTATTAGGTCTTTTTCTGAAAGATTAAAAGAAGAAATAATTAAAGAAAATATTAAAGCAGAGATTTTATTTCAAAATGAGTTTTATAGTACAAAAAATGCTAAAATCCTGGCTAATGAATTTGAGACAAGTAAAAAAAAATGGGAAATATTTAAAGATTCATATTCAGCAAAAATCATTTTAGAAGATTATTTGAATGAGAATTTTTCAAATAAAAAATAATAAAATATTGTTGAAAAAAATCAACATCAATGTGAATATTCATAACAATACATTTATTTAAATCATTTAATTTATTGGTTTTTCAAGATATTTTTATTAAAATTTGATGGTATAAAAATTGCTCTAATATAATAAAATGAAAAGAAGAACAATCAAAAAATCAGTAGTAAGAAAAGGGATTTCTATTCATAATGGCCATATTTGCTCAATTACTTGCAAACCTTCATATTATAATAAAGGTATAATTTTTTATAATATAGCTAAAGATCCATATAAATTATATCCAATTCCAATTTCTCCTTTCGTAGTGACAGGTACTCAAAATTCCACTGCCATTGGTGGTAGATTTACTGTAAATACTGTAGAGCACCTTTTATCAGCTTTATCTATGCTTTATATTTCAGATTTAATTGTAGAAGTTGATGGAGATGAAATTCCAATACTTGATGGTTCAGCCTATTCTTTTGTTGATATGATTAGGGAAGCTGGAATAGAGGAACTTGATGAAGAACAGGAATTTTTAGAAATCAGTTATCCTTCATGGATTATTTCTAATGATAAATATATTATTGCAATGCCATCATCAACTTTTTCTGTTACTTATAGTATAGATTTTAGTAGTAAGACTCAACTTTTACCATATCAAGTTATTTATCTTACTTTAGATACAGAAATTTATATAAGAGAGATTTCAAGAGCAAGAACATTTGGATTTTTAGAAGATATAGAACTTCTTAAGAAAAACAATCTTGCTTTAGGGGGAAGTTTAGATAATGCTCTTATCTATACTAAAGATGGAATTTTAAATAAAGAAACAAGATATCAGAATGAAGCAATCAGACATAAAATACTTGATCTAATTGGAGATTTATACCTTTTAGGAAAGCCAATAAAAGGGCATATAATAGCTCATAAAGCAGGGCATAATCTTGATGTAAGGTTCGCAAAAAAACTTTACTGGGAACAAAGGAATAAAGAAAATTCTGAAAATATTAAAAAGATTATTGAAGATTTTGAAACTATATCTCAAAAATTAAAGATTTCTGTAAAGCCTAATACTTAGTATTCAAAGTATTCTCAAAGTATTCCCATTCTTATATTATTTCCTAATATTCATATTATTTCTAAATGATTATTTTTATTTTTTCCTGCTTGTACTTTTGTAATATATTTCCTTTTTTAAAAAAAAATTTATGAAATTTTATTTATAATTTTAATTTTTTTATTTTTATGTTAATTAATTTCATATATGGAAGGATATAATAAAGTTAAAAGTATTTTTTCTGAAAAAGCCATAAGTGTTTTAAAGGATTCACTTATAAAAAGTAATGGAAACGAAGTATTATGGGGTTGTAAATTAGATGAATCAAAAAAAGTAATTGATGAAATTGAAACAATATTTTATGGCTCAAATCAAAGTGTATTATTTGATAGAAGTAATGCAATAAAATATGATCTTATACTTCATAATCATCCTAGTAATATAATAGAACCTTCTGATGAAGATCAGCATATCGCTCATATTTGTGTTAATAATGCTATTGGATTTGCAATAATTGATAATAATCTTGAAGATTGTTATATAGTTATTCCACCAAAATCATTAAAAAAAAGAAAGAAAATAAGAGAAGATGAAGTTGAAAAAATATTTAAAAATCCATCACAAATTATTTTTGATATACTTCCAAATTACAAAATAAGAGATAGTCAAATTGATCTTGCTAAGAGTATTCAAAATATAATAAATGATGATAAAATAGGTTTTATTGAAGCACCTACTGGAATAGGTAAATCTTTGGGTTATTTGATACCATCAATTTTATATATAGATAAAAATAAAGTAAAAGTAATAATCTCCACATATACAAAAAATCTTCAAAATCAATTAATTAAAAAAGAAATTCCAGCAGCAATTAAAATACTTGATAAAAATTTAACAGTCGAAGTAGCATATGGAAGACAAAATTATTTATGTCTTCTTGCATATTCAAATTTTAGAAAAAATCAAACTTCATTATATGAAGCAGTAAGTCCAGAAAGTATTGTTGAAATAGAAAAATGGGTTTCTAAGACAAATAATGGATTAATATTGGAGATAAATGGGAATTATGATAGAAAAATAATAGATGAAATCAGGAGTAACTCAACTCTTTGCCTTTCAAACAAATGCAAATTTTTTAATGAATGCTTTTATTATTCAGCAAGAAGAAGACTAAATAATGCTGATATAATTGTAACCAATCATCATCTTTTTCTATCTTATGAGTTAATAGAAGAATTTTCAGATTTTTTTCCAGTATATAATACCTTGATTTTTGATGAAGGACATAACCTTCCAGATGTTATTGAAAGTATTTCGACTTTTACATTTTCTACATTTGAGATACAGAAAAAATTATATAAATTGGTTCAAAGTCAGCAGAAAAACAAAGGCTTATTTTATCTTCTTGAAAATAGTCTTTCTAAAAATAATTTGAATGATAAAACTATTGGTAAGAAAATTTTATCCCTATTGCCTGATTTAATTAATCAAGTATTGGAATTAGAAGGATCTATTTCAAATATACATAACCAAACTATTTATCAGATAATAAATCTAGCAGTTTCAAACAACTTAAGTAATAATAAATCTAAAATATTAATTAATTTAACTGATTTAGCTAAAATAAATCCTGAGGTATTAAAAGAAATTTATGAACTATTGGATGAAATTTTTAATCAAATACAATTTTTAGTTGATAATTCAGCTTTTCTAATTCAAGCACTCCAAATAATTTTGGAAAACAGAGTAAAAAAAGATGAAGAACTATCATCTTTACAATATTTGTATGCTAATATCAAGTCTATAATAAATTTTTTTGATGATATTAAAGATTTCCATGAAGAATTGTCTGATTTATTTAATAATAGAAGTAAATCTCAAAATCTTTTAAAGGTTTTATGGTTTGAAATTTCAAATAATGGTATTTATTTTTCATTTTACAATGAAGAAAGAGGACTTAATTTTAATAATATTGTTGATTCAAAGGTAAACTCAACTATTTTCATTTCTGCAACATTAGCAACTGAAAATTCATTTGATTATATAAAAAACCAATTGGGTCTTTCAGAAAAGATTAAAAAAAGTACAGAAGATAAGATATATCCTTCTATTTTTCCGTATGAAAAAAATTCTTCTCTATTTATAATAAAAGGCATCAACCCTTTAAATAAAAAGGTTTATACAAAAGATATTTCTGACATTATTATAAAGGTTTTATCTTCAACTAAAGCTAAGACCATGATTTTAACTACGGCATATAATGATATAAATGAAATTTCTGAAGCGATAAAAGATAATCATAAAGATATCAAACTTTTAATTCAAGAGAGTTTATTATTAAATAATTCATTGATTGATGAATTTAAAAAAACAGATAGAGCTGTTTTGTTAGTAAATATGAGTTTTTGGGAAGGTATAGATCTACCTGGAAAAGATTTAGAA
>ERZ795050.946-NODE-946-length-41228-cov-5.120662_pt1 | contig 41228 bp, 36 predicted proteins | sample MGYA00375134_ERZ795050 | MGnify/ENA primary metagenome ERZ795050 (study PRJEB30179, sample SAMN05720221) | activated sludge metagenome | isolation source: Anaerobic digester | place: Japan | collected 2015-05-26 ... | reverse complement strand
TCTTTTGCTGTTCAACCATCTTCTTTATTCTTTCTTTTTCTTTTTCCTTTCTCTTTTCCTCTTCAATCTTCATAAGTTCTTTTTCTTTTTCTTTTCTTTTTTCAATTTCATCTTTGTGTCTTTCCAAAAATTTTGAATATCTTACTTCAAAATAATCTTTTTTTTGTGCAAGATATAACATTGGTGCAGAAATTAACACCATTATAAGACACAATATCTGCCCCATAGTTAAACCACCAAGAACAAAACCATTTTTAATAAGCCATCCCGCATATTTGTCAGGTTCCCTTGTATATTCTATAAAGAATCTGAAAAACCCGTACCCAAAGATGAAGAGCCAGAAAATAAAACCAGTTTTTAATTTTTTATTTTTTCTATTTGCCTTTTCAAGGAAAAATAATATTAAAAATAAAATTAATCCTTCAAATAGAGCTTCATACAGTTGAGAAGGATGTCTTGGAACAAGTTTGTCGGGTAAATCTGAATTAGGGAAAATCATCGCCCATGGAAGATTGGTAGGTCTACCCCATAATTCTCCATTTATAAAATTACCTAATCTTCCAAAGAATAAACCTAAAGGAGCTATGACAACAGATGCATCTGCTACTTTATAAAAGTTTAAATACCTATATCTAATAAGTAAAGCTGTAGCAACTAAAACACCAACCAAACCACCATGAAATGAAAGCCCACCGCTTCTAATATTTATTATATGCCATAAAATATTAATTATAGCTGCAATACCTTTTTTACCAGAATCGGGAGTAAATATTGAAACAGGATCATAAATTAAAACAAAAAATAGTCTTGCACCAACAAGTATACCTATAGCAACCCATAAAATCACTTCCCATTCAAAATCAATTGGTGGATTTACAGATTCAACAAAATCTTTCATCTTATACCTTTTTGAAAGATATATAAGGGCAATGACCAGCCCCAATACATACATAAATCCATACCAGCGTATTTCAAATGGACCAATATGGAACATAGCAGGATTGATATTGACGGTCATGGGAAAACCTCCATCCAATACTTTCTTATCAAATATTTACCACTAATGTTTAATTGTGCAATATAATTATATATTCTTTAAATTTGAAATAAATAGTGCAAAAAAGTTGGAATAGGTTATGAATAAAGAAAATTTAAATGTTGATTCTTCACGCATAATGCATGGGGTGGCAGCATTTATGATGAAAAGCGGGTTTATAGAAGCCTTAAGGAAAAGTGCAAAAGCTATAAGAATAAAGGATAATTTAGAACAGAAAGCTCTTTTAACATTTTCTATATTAGCTTTAATGGATGGAGCAAATAGGATTGAACAGATACCTGCTGATATGGAAAAACTTTTTGAGAATGTAACTGAATGCAAAAGCTTTTTAGAAGAGAATCAAAATATATATATTTTTTAAACAATTCATACTCTAAGCAGAACAAAACCATTTAGATGTATAGAAGTTAAAATACAACCCGATAATGAATTATTTGTTAGAAAAGGATATAAGCTTGCAAACCTTGATAAGAATATTTGTGCTTATGACATATTTAAGATATACCGGCAAAGAGGGATAGAAGAGCAAGATATAATGCAGTTAAAGGATGAAATAAGACTTGAAATTTATGTTTTTTGATATTGCTGCGAAGTTTACATCAAGTTCTAGAGAGTTAAAAGCATGGGTATCGGCAGCAGACAAAAACTGGTTTAACATACTTCTGTCCTGGTGGAATGCATGTTTTGGCTTTGGATTTTTCTACTATCGAACATAGAGCAATATTATTTTCTCAAGTAACATCAATAATAAATGTTTTTCAATTATGCATGGTAAGAGGTGTAGATGAATCATTGAGGAAAAGTAATTTTTAATAAAATAAGAGTAAATAATAACTAATTTTTCGTATAAAATTAAATAAATTTATTTTTATAGGTGTTTTTATTCAACTTTTTTGCACTTTTCTAAACCAAATTTTTAGTATTTCAGGATTGAGGAATATTGATATTATATTTAATATAGAAAATGTGTTAAAATTATACTACTGTATAAAATATATACATATAAAATATAAATACTTTATTAATACCCTTTCCAAGGCTAATGGATTAATACTAAACATTTTTAATTTTAACTTATATCAATCTTCTATTATACTCATCTAATCTTAGTTCTTTAATATAATTAAATTTATTTTGTTTATTTTTTATTTTTAATTAAGCCAATATTTTTCTTATTTTATCTCTCTTATTTTTACTTAATTTATATTATTTAATTTAAAAATTTTATTTTTGGCACAAAACTTGCAATTATTTTATTGAAAATAAAAAAATAAAAAAGGGGGTTAACTATGGCAAGAAATGAATTATCTATTTTTAAGAATTTTGATCCTTTTGAACTTATAGAAAAAGAATTAGATGATTTATGGTTTTATCCATTATTTAAATATTCTGGTTCATCAAAATATGCTCCATTAGACATTTCAGAAGATGATAAAAATTATTTTATTGAAGCAGATTTGCCAGGTTTTACAAAAGATCAGATTTCTGTAAAAATCGACAAAGATATTCTTACAATTTCTGCTTCCAATGAAAAAGAGGAAGAAAAACAGACTAAAAAATATCACAAAAAAGAAAGAGTTTCTAAAAGCTGCACTAGAAGTATAAGCATCCCAGAAAATGTTGATGTATCAAATATAAGTGCAAAATTTGAAAATGGAGTACTTACCTTGACATTGCCCAAAAAAGAACCAGAAAAAACAAATCAAATTGAAATTAAAGTTGAATAAGCTATGCTTGCTACTTAAAGTTTATACTTATTAATAATTAGCAAGACTAAGCAAGACTAATTAAAAAGGGGTAATACTTTATTACCCCTTTTTTCTTTTTTAATTATATTTTTTAATTTTTTTAGTTTAATGCTACTTATATTTAAGTATATTTTTTTAATATTTTTTTAATATTTTATTATTTTCAATTTCTTATTCTATTCCCAATATTTTTCTTGCTTCATCAGCAGTTGCTACTTCTCTTCCAAGTTCTCGGGCTATTCTAACAATTCTTTCTACAAGTTGCGCATTTGAATTTGCTAAAACTCCTTTGGAATAATAAATATTATCTTCAAATCCAACTCTAACATGACCTCCCATTGTAATGGCATTAACTGCAAGAGGAAGTTCAAACCTACCTATTCCAGCAACTGTCCATGTTGCCTCTGGTGGTAAAAGTTCTGTCATAAAAAGAAGATTTTTAATTGTCGCATTAAGAGCTCCAGGGGCTCCAAGAACTATATCAAAATGCATATGTTTTGGAAGTAGTCCTTCTTTTTTTAATATTAAAGCATTTTGAATATGTCCTGGCTCAAAACATTCAAGCTCGGGTAAGATATTATACTCTATCATTGTCTTTGCAAAATTTCTCATTAGTGGTAGATCATTAACAAATATATCATCGCCAAAATTTGTTGTGCCGCAATCCAAAGTTGCCATTTCGGGTCTTAATTCTGCGACAGCTATTCTTTCCTGCCATTTCATACCGACAGCACCACCTGTCGATGGCTGAATTATAGGACCTCTACCAGGTATTTTCGATCTAATAGCTTCAATAGCTCTTTTAAAAACTTCTTTATCCTGAGTTGGAGTTCCATCGTCAAATCTTACATGAAGATGAATTATAGAAGCACCGGCATCATAAGCTCTTTTAGCTTCCATTGCAATTTCTTCAGCTGTATATGGAACATTCGGGTTTTCCTTTTTAGTTACTTCAGCCCCACAAATAGCAGCAGTAATAATTAATTTATCCATCTTTAAATCCTCTTGATGAAAATATTTTTAATGAAACCTTAAAAGACTAATTTATACTAAAAACTACTTTTAATAAGATATATTTAATATAAAGAAATATTTAATATCTCCAATAGATAGACCCAATAAATTTTAATAAAAACAAATTTTATTTTTTAATCCTCTGTTTTTCTTTAGGCACCACACATACGCCTTCGGCTTTGCAAACGAGTATTGGTTTTTCTAAATAATCACATGCTGACACATTGTCGGGAATATTGGCACTGGTTATAACTTTATATGCTGCAAATTGCATCTTTCTTGAAGTATTACCTTTTGATATTATTTTCCCATAAGCTTCAATATAATCACCTGCAAAAACGGGAGCTAAAAATTCAACAGATGTATATGTTCTAAATAAGCCTTCATCACCATCCTCACGAATTAAAAGCTCAGTAGCAACATCACCAAATAGGTTAAGCATTTTTGCTCCATCTACAAGATTTCCTGCATAGTGAGCATCATGAAGACTCATTCTAACTCTAATCATTACATCCCATTCTTTAGGATTATACTCAAAATTATTTTCAGCCATTATATATCCTTTGTTTAATATTTTAAAAATTAAAAATTCAATAAAATCAAAACTATTCTTCTTCTAATTCATCATAGAAATGTTCTAATATCTTTAATGAAAATTCTATTCTTGATTTACTGAACTGTTCTGCTTCCTTTAAGGCAAAAGATTTAATCGCTTTATCGACAAACTCTTTATAGTTTTTATAAATCTCATCAATCTTATTGGCTCTATCCCAGAAAAATGAACCAATAGAAAATCTTGAAAATCCAATCGCTCCAAGACTATCAATTATGATAGCATCATGAAGTAATTTCCCTTCTAAGGATTCGGGTTTATCTTCCATATCACTATTCATAATTGCTTCTACAACTTTTTGAATTTTACTAACAGGAAAACCTGTTTCAGATAATATTTGAGCTGCTCTTTCCGCTGAGTCATGTTTAGAATTTTTACCTAAAATAATCTTGTATAAAAAGCATGCTGCATGTAAAACTTGATCGTCATAATTATCACTTAATTTTTTTGCATAAAAATACACTCTTGAAAGGTGATCGAATGAATAAGTAAGTCTTCCAGTAGTTAAATCTTTAGCGTATTGTTCGATTATTGATCTCATTTTCCCCTCTATTTATTTTTTCTTAATTGCTTTAACAGGACAAATTGGAATACATTTCTCACAGGATGTACATTTGGAATCGATTATTTTATAAGTGGGTTCTCCTTCTTCTATTGCTTCAAATGGGCATACAACGACACAGGCATTACATCTAAGACATTCTTTGTCTATATATATCATAAATATCTCCTGCTTGGTATTTTTTTTATATTAAATATAAAAAATTTAAAATAAAATTTATCCCTTTTTTATTCAATTTAATAAAAATAACTAAAACTCTATAAAATTACTTAAAAGTGACCTTTTTATATTTTTTCTTCCCTACACGTATAAGTATAAAATTTTTTTGCAATTTATCTATTAAAATTTGATATTTTATATCATTTATAATTTCATCATCTATTGTAACTCCTCCCTGCTGGATAAGTCGTTTTGCTTCACTTTTTGAGCTACAAAGAGCTGATTCAACAAGCAAAGTTGCAAGTTCTACACTGTTACCTTTGCTTTTGTCATAATCATAATTCGGAATTAGATCCAAAACTTCATCATCAATATTATTAGAAAAAATTTTAGCACCTTTACTAGCTTTTATTGCCTCTTCTTCGCCATGTGCAAGTTTTGTTGTTTCAAAAGCAAGAACTCGTTTTGCCTCATTTATGTTTTTATCTTCTTTAGTTAAATCCTCTATAAGATTAAGATCAAGTAAGGTAAAGATTTTCAAGAATCTTTTTACATCCTTATCATCTACATTAATCCAATATTGATAGTAATCATATGGTTTAAATAAATCAGGATCAATCCAAACAGCATTTCCAGCAGTTTTACCCATTTTTTCACCATTTGCTGCAACTATAAGAGGTGCAGTAAAAGCATATGCTTCTTTTCCATGAATTCTTCTTATAAGATCAATGCCAGCAACTATATTTCCCCATTGATCTGCACCACCCATTTGCATTATACAACCTTCCTGCTCAAAAAGCTTTAAAAAATCATATGCCTGCATAACCTGATAGTTAAATTCTAAAAAGGATAAACCTTTTTCCATTCTGATTTTATATGATTCAAAAGATAACATTCTGTTTACAGAAAAATGTACTCCAATATCTCTAATAAAATCAATATAATTCAATGGTAAAAGCCAATCACTATTGTATCTAACTTTTGTTTCTCCACAATGATGTTCACCTTCTGTCATATTCAAAAATTGAGAAAGATTTTTTCTAATACCTTTAGCATTTTCGAAAATTTTTTCTTTTGACATCATCTTTCTCATCTCTGTTTTACCAGAAGGATCGCCCACCATAGCAGTTCCTGTTCCTATGACTGCAATAGGTTTATGTCCATAGATTTCAAACCATTTTAAAAGCATTATTGGTTCTAAACTTCCGATATGCAAAGATTGAGCTGTAGGATCAAAACCAATATAACATTTTACTTCTTCATCATCTAAAATTTGAGAGATCTTTTCATCAGTAACCTGCTCAACAAATCCTCTATCTAATAATTCCTTAAATAATCCTTTTTTCATCAATTTACCTTTATCTTGAATTTATAATATTATCATTATTAAATTTTACATTTATCAAAATTTTCTTGAACTTATTAAATTAAAAAACTTTAATAAATGTTATAAAATTAATAAAATTAATATTCTAAAATCTCTTCTTCTTTTCTCAATGCCCTTAATGCTCCTAAAGCCAAAGCTTCCATCTCATGTTCACCAGGGATTATATAATATTTTTCATTCTCTGGAAGCCATCTTTTTATCCAATCTAAAATAACATCAGATTTTGCAAGACCACCTGTTATAATGATGCCTTCATAGATTCCTCTTAATATTGTCTTTTGAGCATTTATTGCTTTTGCTATTTGAAAACACATTGCTTCAAGTATCTTTTTGACATTTTCATCTGTTTTGGATCTTTCAAGTAATTCTTTTACATCATCAGTACCAAAATATGCAGTTAGTCCTCCATTTTTTGAAAATAGATCTTCTATTTCTTCTATTTTCAACTCTCCTTTGATTATTAATTTAACAACTGTTTTAACGGGCAAAACGCCACAGGAAGTTGGAGAAAATGGACCTGTCTGTCTACCTTCCAATACATCCACAATTTTCCCTTTAGAAACAGCATTTATTGAAATTCCACCTCCAAGATGTGCCACTATAAAATTAGAATTAAAAAAATCTAAACCCAAATCTTTAGCAGTTTTTCTTGCACAGGCTCTTACATTTAATGCATGAGTTAGTGCTGCAAATTTTATCTTTGGATGACCTGTAATTCTTGCAATGTCAGCCATTTCATCAGTAGATATCGGGTCAACTATAAAAGCTGGTTTACCTGTAGCAACATGAAAATCATATACAATCATGGAACCTAAAAGTGATGCATGAAGTGTCTGGTAATTTCCATTGTTAATATCATCAACTATTTTTTTTGTTACATTATAAACGCCAGCTTTCAAAGGTTTCAATGGACCACCTCTACCAGAAAATGCATCAAAAGAAAAGATATCATGATTTTTTTCTTTTAAAAATAGCTCTATGGCCTTTTTTCTTATTGGAAGTTCATCACTTAAAGTTTTACAATGATTTATCTCTTCTTTTGAATGTTTAATGTTTTCTTCAAATAATAGTTTTTCATTATCATATATAGCGACTTTTGTTGATGTAGAACCTGGATTAACAACAAGAATTTTCATTTTAACCCCTAATCTAATTTTAATATTCAGTTTTTATTAAATTGATAAAGAAGTTTTTAAAAGTTTCAAGTAATTCTTTACTTTTATTTTTATTATGAGCCACGACCTGAAAATAGATCTTTATCTTAGGTTCAGTACCAGATGGTCTTACTGTAATTTTAAAGTTTTCTCCGATATATTGAAGCAAATTCGATTTTGGAAAATTTTCAATATTATCCTTAAAATCAAAAATCTTTCTTACCTTAAATTCATTAACACTTTCTATAGGATTTTCCCTTAAATAATCCATTATTCTTTTGATTTTATCCTTATTTTCATTTTCTGAAAAATCGATATTTACCAATTCATTTTGATAATATCCAAATTGCTCATAAATACTTTTTAAATACCTTCTTGCATTTATCTTCTGGCTTTTCAAATAAGATAAAAATTCGAGAACGACATTAATCATCGAAAAAGCATCTTTATCTCTTAAACAATCCACAGTAAGAAAACCATAGCTTTCTTCTGCTGCGAATAAAAACTTTTTACCCTTATTTTTATTTATTTGATCCCCAATATATTTAAATCCTGTAAGTGTCTTTATAACTTCTATTCCAAAATATCTTCCTATAATTTCAAGTAGATCTGTTGTTACTATTGTAGTTACAGCATAATATTCTTTCCCATTATCTATATTATCATTATTTTTTAATGATGTTTCAATTTCATTTAACCTTTTCTGATTGCAAATATAATAAAATATCATTACCGCCACTTCATTTCCCGTAGGCAAAAAATATCCATCATCATCATAAAAAGCAAAACCAACCCTATCAGCATCTGGATCTGTTAAAATTACAAGATCGGCTTTATTTTTTCTTGCGATATCTAAAGCCTGTTCAAAGCTTTCTCTATTTTCCGGATTTAATGAATTTACATTGGAAAAATCAGGATCGACAATTATTTGAGATTCAACATAAAAAGTGTTAAATCTTAATTTTTCTTCAAGTTTTTTAAATATATTTATACCTGTTCCATGAAGACTTGAATACACAACATTAAGTAATCTTATATTATTTTCCAGTTTTTTATCAATTCTTAAAGAAGTTATATCATCTATAAACTTATCTATATAAATTTCACCAATCAATTCTATTTTATTATTCTCTAATAATTTTTCAAAATCATTTATTTTTATATTTTCAATCTTAACATTAGATTCATATATTTCTATTATTTTATCTGCTTTTTCAGAAAGTATCTGACATCCCGTTTCATCATATACCTTAAAACCATTATAATTTTTTGGATTATGAGATGCTGTAATCATAATTCCAAAAAAACTATTTGTTTTTCGTACCATATATGACAAAAAAGGTGTTGGAAGGGGGTTTTCTGCAAAATATACTTTAAATCCATTTTTAGCTGCTATTATAGCTGATATTTTAGCAAAAATATCTGATTTATGCCTTGTATCATATGAAATACAAACAGATTTTTCTATATTTGAATTTACACCGCCCTTATCAAAACCTTTTTTATTTGAAATATCCTTAAAGTTATCATCAAAATATTTATTAAAAAAATTAACAGTAGCAGTTGCAGCCTTAGCTATGGTAACCTCATTTAAAAAAGAAGAACCAATCTCCATTATGGTCCTTATACCACCAGTTCCAAATTCAAGTTCGTTAGAAAAACATTTTTTTAAAAAAATATAATCTTTTTCTTCAATCGCTTTTTTAATCTTTATTTTATCTTCATTTTTACAATATGATAGATAATATTTTATTTTTTCTTTTGTTGAATCATTCAAATCTGCTTCAGGGATGCTTTTTAAAATATCTTCTATAAATTCATAATTTTCAAATTCCTTCTCTTTTGATAAATTAAATGATTCTTCCATATTCTCCTCTCATATTTTATTGTAAACTTTTTATAACAAATAAAGGCATATTTTATCATAAATAAAAGTATAGTTTTTTAATTATTCTATTATATCTATCAACTCTGAACTCTTTTTTATATTATCAAATATAAGATCAGCAAGTTCAAATAATTTTTCCTTTGTATTTAATGAATTATCGTCAAGCACAAATTCTAGAAGTTGATTTAATATTTTCCCCACAATTTTAGAAGGTTTTATGTTATATCTTTGCATTATCTCATTACCATTAATCGCAAGATCGGTAACCTTCAATGCATGATTTTCATTTATGACATGATTTATCTTATCCCAGAATTCCAATAAAATTTTAGGATAACCGAAATTTTTACCATTGCCTATTCTATCTGCAACTCTTAAAGCAAAAAGAAGCGGAATAAAATCTTCTCCTACTTTTGCTACAAATCTTCTAACCGCTCCATCTGTCCAGGTTGGAGTATAATGAAACATATGGTATCTTATCAATTTAGTTATAATATTTATTTCATCCTTAGAATATTTATATTCTGTTAAAAAAGATTTGGCTATCTGCTCTGAATATAATTCATGATTGTAAAAAACATTTTCCTTCATCCCTTTTTGTTTATACTCAGCAAGAGAAATTGGTTTTCCTATATCATGAAATAAGGCTGCAAGTCTTAAAACAACATCCTTTGGAGCGGCATCACAACTATACAATAAATGATAATATACATCATGTTGATGAAAATCATTCTGCTCCTGACCATAACATTTAACAAGTGATGGTATCATGAGATTTAGTATGTTTGTTTGCCTTAATAGTTCAATTCCAAATGAAGGCTTGTCTGATAAAATCAATCTATTAAATTCTTCTCTTATTCTTTCTTTCGAAATATTAAGTAAAAGCTCAGAATTTTTTCTAATTTGCTTAATTGTATCTTCTTCGATTTCGAACATTAAATTAGCTGAAAATCTAATTGCTCGAAGCATTCTCAATGCATCTTCATTAAATCTTTCTGAAGCATTCCCTACGGTTCGAATTATTCTTCTTTGAATATCTTCAATACCACCAAAATCATCAATCAATTCTTTAGTAAGAGGATTAAAAGCAAGAGCATTTATTGTAAAATCTCTTCTTGCAAGATCCTGATGAATATCTGAAACATATTGAACTTTTTCAGGATGTCGTAAATCATAATATTGTTCATCTACCCTAAATGTGGTTATTTCATATTTGTTTTTATATCCAATTACAGTAACTGTTCCATGTTTAATACCTGTTGGTATTACTTTTGAAAATATATTAATAATATCTTCGGGATGAGCATCTGTTGCAATATCAACATCAATATTATCTGTCTTTCTATCCAGAATAATATCTCTGATAAAACCACCAACTAAATAGGCTTTAAATCCCGCATCTTCAATTCTTCTTAAAACCTCGATTATTTCATAATTTTCATCAGAATTGATTGTAAGTAAAATTTTTGCTAAAATATTTTCGTTATTTGCGATTATACCTCTTTTCCTTAAATTTTATATTATTATTTGACTAAATTAAATTAATTCATCGAAAAAATTTGTCAAAAATTCAATATTTTTTTGTTATAAAAGATTAAATTTTTACTATTAAATATATGAGAATTTAATAAAAAACTTTTTTATTATATTTATAGAGGCATTTATGATTCTTATAAGGACTTTATATATAGAGGAAGGGATAAGTGAAATAGTACAAATAGAGTGCGATTCTGCTCCTGGTATTCCTGGAATTGTTTTCTCTGGTAGAGCTGGGAAAATTATAGAAGAAAGTTCTATTAGAGTAAGGCAGGCTATCAGGAATACTTTTGATATCTCCTTTACAAGTAAAATACTTATTAATCTTATCCCTTCTGATATTCAAAAAAACACAAATTTATTCGACCTCCCTTTAGCCATAGCTATTTTGGGGGCAATAAATAAAATAAGTTTTTCTATATATGATATTTTAATCCTTGGGGAGCTTTCACTTTCAGGTAAATTAGAAGTTAATCATTCTGTAATTCCTCATATATTAAGAGCAAAAAAATATGGTTTTAAAGATTCAATTATTCCTTATGAAAATCTACCTGACACTTTAAATCTTCCTTTAAATATAAAAAAAGTAAAAAATCTATCAGAATGCTGGCAAATTTTAAAGAAAAACTTAAAATTTAATGATACAGGATCAAACAATTTCAATAAAAATATAGGTATAGATAAAGATATAGAAAAAAATCAAATTAAAAAAACTGAAAAAAATTTTCATCAACAAAAATCTATTTATTTTAACAAGACAACCTTTAAGGATAATATTATCACTGATATTCTTTCTGATGATGTTATTGATTATGATTTCAAGGATTATAAAGGAGGTATTTTAGTAAAAAGGGCTTTGATAATATGTGCAGCAGGATTTCATTCAATATATCTTTTAGGTCCATCTGGAACTGGTAAGACTTTGCTTTCAATGATGTTTAAAAACATCTTACCTCCTCTTTTAAAAAAAGAGCAATATGAATTAATCGATTTATATTCACAATATGGCATCCCATATGATTTAAATAACACTAAAAGACCTTTTAGAAATCCTCATCATAGTTCAACTATTGTATCTATGGTAGGAGGAGGAACTCCTCTTTCTATAGGCGAAGTTTCTCTTTCAAATCGGGGTGTATTGGTATTAGATGAAATTAACCTATTCAATAAAAAAGTACTTGAAAGCCTTAGAGAACCATTTGAAGAACAGATGGTAACTATATCCCGATCAAAATACAAGATTACACTTCCATCTTCATTTCTTTTATTTTTAATAAGTAATCTTTGTAGTTGTGGAAATTATGGATCATTAAAAAGAGTATGTAATTGTACACAGGAACAAAGAAATATATTTATTTCACATGTTTCAAACGCATTAAAAGATAGGATAGATATTACTTTTATCATTTCTGATGAACAAAATATTAATGAAACAGAATTGGATACAAAAACTATGAGAAATATTGTAATTAAAGCTTTTGAAAAACAATTTTATAGATTTATAGATTCAGATTTTAATTTTAATGGGAAAATTTATAAAACAGAAATTAAAAAATATATAAAACTTGATCCAATCCTTGAAACATATTTATACGAAACCATGAAAAAAAGTGGGCAATCATTTAGAAAAATGGAAAAAGTTATTAAAGTAGCCCGAACAATTGCTGATATTGAAGATCATGCTGAAATAACCAAAAAAGACCTAATAGAATCTTTATTCTTTGTTACTGGTTTAAAATATTAAAAAAAATATTGACTTTTATCATTTAATTTTTGTATATTTTAATAAAGATTTTATGATTCCCAGGAGGATAAAATGAAAATTAAACCTTTAAATGATAGGATTTTAGTTAAAGTATTACCACCAGAAGAAAAAACTAAAGGCGGACTTTTCCTTCCTCAAACAGCACAGGAAAAAACACAGGAAGGGATTGTTGAGGCTATTGGTGATAGCGACCAGATAAAAGTAAAAGTTGGTGATAAAATAATCTATGACAAATATGCCGGCACTTCCTTAAAAATTGATGATCAGGATTTTCTTATCCTTAAAAACAATGATATTTTAGCTATTGTTGAAAAATAGTAAAAATTTTCATTAATTTTTATGGGTTGCCTTTATTTTTATAAGGCAACCTTTTTTGTATTTATTTTATTATTTATTTTTTATATTAATTTTTATTATTTAGTATATTTATTTAGTGCTTTTTATTCTGTTATTCTTTTATTCTTTTCTTTTTTTAATCTTTTATTTTTTTTTATTTTTTTTATTTTGGCTTTTTGTTCTTTTATTTTTTTATCTTTTAATTCTTTTTTCTATCTTTTGCTATATTTTCTATTTTTTTCTATTTTTTATATATTTTCCAGTCTACTTTTTTCTTAATTTCTTTCCTTATCTTCTTTTATATTATTTTTCTTAATATTATGTATTTCGAAATTTTATTTTACTCTATTTTTTCAAATGCAAGGGCTGTTCTTGCTGGAAGATAAATAAAAAGATTATATTCATTGTTACTTTCAAAGACGGGATATAATATTGTTTTATCAACTCTATCAAATCCCCCAAATTCTTTATCATCAGATGAAAATATCAATGAATAATTTTTAGCCTTACCCGACTTTATTCTATATTTTTCAAAACTTTTATCTGGATTTAAATTGAAAGCATAAACAATATTATCTTTTATAAAGGTTATTAATTTTTCCTTATTATCTACATTTAAGTACTCTATTTTAGATTCAAGAAAATTATGAATAGATTTATAAAGCTTGATCATCTGTTTTTCAAAATTAAATAAAAACTTGAATTTTAAATTCTCATCTTTTTGAAGCGACCAGAGTCTTCTTGCATGCTTAAAACTAAAATTATTCCCTTCCCTTGGGAAATCTATCCATTCTGGATGTCCCCATTCATTACCAATAAATGTTAAATATCCTTCCCCGCCTAAAAGAAGGACTAAAAGTCTAAAAATCTTGTGTAATGCTATACCTCTATCAATTATTAAATTTTTATCATTTATATGCATTGCCGTATAAATTTCTTTATCCACAAGTCTAAAAAATAAAGTTTTCCCCCCGACCATTGCCTGATCATGAGATTCGCAATAGGCAATAACCTTTTCTTCTGGTCTTCTTGAAATTAATATATGAACCAACTCTTCAAGATTTAAATTTTCATCGGAAACTACTGAAATATATCTTTCAAAAAAATCTGGTATTCCCATCCCCAATCTAAAATCAAAACCGACTCCACCATCTTTAACACTTAAAGCCATGCCAGGAAAGCCACTCATATCTTCTGCAATGCTAAAGTTTGAAGGATCTATTTCATGAATAAGATCATTTGCCAGTTTCAAATATATTATAGCATCTTTATCTAATTCTTCGCAAAAATACATATCATAAGATGTAAAAGCCTTGCCTATACCATGATGGGTATAAATCATTGAAGTTATCCCATCAAATCTAAATCCATCAAATTTGAATTCCATCAGCCAATATTTTATATTTGATAAAAGAAAATGAATCACCTCATTTTTACCATAATTAAAAAGCATTGAATCCCAGACAGGATGAATCCCCTGCTTTCCTTCATGAAAAAATTGCATTTGAGTCCCATCAAAGAGGTTGATACCTTCATTTATATTTTTTACACTATGAGAATGGACAAGGTCAAGAAAGACTAAAATTCCATATGAATGAGCTGTATCTATAAGTTGTTTTAAGTCCTCTATAGTTCCAAATCTTGAAGATATAGCAAAAAAATTTGAAACCTGATATCCAAAAGAACCATAAAAAGGATGTTCCATTATACCCATAAGCTGAATGGCATCATAACCAAGATCTCTTATATAAGGCAAAATATTTTCAGTAAATTCTTTGTAAGTACCAATACCTTCTTTTTCTTGTGCCATTCCTATATGAGCTTCATAAATAAGTAGTGGTTTTGTTTTTTTTTCTTTTTTTATATGACTGATATCATTTTCCCAATTAAAATTATTGGATTTTTCTATTGGTAATATTAGGGCAGAAAAATCATGAGTTACAGGATCCTGAACTACATATCTTGAATAAAGAGGAATTCTAAAATGCTCTCCTATGCATGTGACCAAATATGCTTTTACCTTTATTCCGTTACAAAATTTATTAAAATCGAAAAGTTCAAGTGGTAGTTCTATCTGCCAGATGCCATTTCCTTGAGGTTCAAGCCTATATTTTTTTCTTTCCCAATTACAAAACTCACCTGTAAAATAAACTGCATATGCATTAGGAGCCCATTCTCTATATATTAAAGAATCTTTTGTATAATGAAATCCAAAGTAAAGATAACCATTTGCAAAATCTGAAAGCGTTTTATATTCAATTGAATCAGTTTTTAATAGCTGCTTTTTCTTTTCTAAATACCTATGATGTAAATCATTGATAAACTCATTATATGGTTCAAGATAGGGATCCAGTTGAACTACTTTTAGCCTTTTCATAATATTAGTTTAAAACATTTTTGATATTTGACAAAAGACAAATTTTAAAAAAATAAAATTTAAAAAATAAAAAATAGATTAAAAATAAAAAGAAAATTCAAGATCAAAAGTTATATTACTAACGGGATAGTATAAAAGATCGTAGTAAGTAGTTCCAAGTAAATTTTTAATTGAAAATGAAACATTTGATTTTTGTGAAATATAATAAGTTAAATCAAAATTTATTAAAAAATATGGTGAAAACCAATTATAATTTTCAATTGTAATAAATCTTATTCCTCTATAAATAAATTCAAGTTTTAACCTTAATTTTTCGGTATAAACATAATCAATATCGAAGATTATATTTGCAAGTGGAACATATGGAACATAAACTTCATTTAATATCAATTGACCTTCAAGTATCTTTGGAATAATCAAAGAGATCAATGGAGAAAACTGAATATATGATTCTTCTCCAATAGGTATTGAATATTGTATCTCAAAATCCAAGCCAAGATTATAACCTTTAGCAAAATTTATTGGTTTAAATCTATTATCAAATCTTCTTATCCAGACAATAAAATCATCAAAATAATAGTAATAAAAAGAAAGATTAGTTTCAAACTTGTTTGAATTAAGTCCTGCACCAAATTCAATTCCATAGGATTTTTCTGGTTTTAAATCTGGATTACCAATTGCCACAATACCATATGACGTAAACAACTCACTAAAAGAAGGAAGTCTATATCCTGTTCCTAATTTTGTATAGATAGAAAAATTAAGTTTATCAGAAAGATCAAATTTTTTACTTAAATTCAAGTACAATGATGGAATTAGAAAATAATCAAGCTTGTTAGAATATTTTGCATTTAAATCAAGACTTAGGCTTATTAAAAGATCAAATAAAGAAATAAAACTTTTATTTAAAATAAAACAGGTGGATAGAAGTCCACCATAGACTTCATCAAATATCAATGTATCATCTTTTAAGTATTCAAATTTTAAACTTATATTTGAACTAAAAGTAGTAGTATCATTTTTATATATGATAAAAGGGAAACTTAAAAATCCATAAAATAATTCTCTTTTCTCATCTATTTTATATGTATAATCGTGACAGGAAAAATATTCATTTATGTATTCAAATGAGATTAAAAAATCATTGAGACGAAAGAATGTCAGCAAAGATAAAGATTCTTTATATGTATTAAAATATGGGAATTGAATATCATTTGGTAAAAATTTTTTATAATAATCTACCAAAAATGAGAAAGAAAATGAATCAAATTCTATTAGAAATTTTGAAAAAATATCATAAAAATCGCTTTTTCCAAAGGAATCATCATATGAATTTGAAAAATATTTGGCATTTAAGTCAAAAGAGGAAAATATATTATTATTAAAAGATGATAGATGAAAAAAACCACCAAAGTTAACCAATGATGATAAATATAAAGAACCAAAATTTATTGCTCCCTGTTTTTTATCTTTTGTCCAGATAAGTATAGCACCACCTATGGCATTTGGACCAAAAAGTGCAGAAACATTCCCTTTATATATCACTATTTTGCTTATAAGATTTAATGGAAGTTTTAAGGCATTGATTTGAGATAAAGAAATTGGAATGCCATCTAAAAATATTGCAATTCTGGAGTTTGAAAAACCTCTAAGAATTAAAAATCCAATCTCAGAATCATCAACACCTTTAGCTATATAAAGAAAAGATTGAGTCTGCAAGAATTCTGTTAAACTAGAACTTAAGCTTTCTTCTAAATCCTGCTCATCATAAACTTCTACATCAATAGTAGTTTGTTGTTCAGATTGATCTGTAACATTAATGGTAATCTCTTGGGCTAAAGTCTGAAATGAAGATAAAAAAATAAATAATAATAAACTAAAAATAAAAAGAAATAATACTATAAAATAGTTTTTTTTACCCTTTTTAATATTAATTTTATTTTTCATAGTTTTTTATTTTTTTACTATATGTTTTTTTAATTAATCCCCTGTCTGAACAGTGACCATAGATTTTATAGAATAGATTACTTTTATTGTAACCCAGAATGTTCTATCGGGTCTTTTATCTTTAGGAAAAGTAAATAAAAGCTGACTTGCCTGCTTTATTGTATAATTGTCTAAAATCTTTGATCCCGAACTTTCTAACAATAAAACCTGAACAACTTTACCTTCAGTATCTATCTGCACCTTAATTTTAACTATTCCCTGAAGTCCTAGCTTTAAAGCATCTTTTGGATATTTAAATAATGAAGTATAATTTATTGAATAGGATAAAATATTTTCTGATGAAAATGGAGAATCATTACCTGATGAATTGCCCTCTTCATATTCGACATATTCTTTTGAAGATCCAATTAAATCAGAATTTTTATCAAAGTTTATATCATTTGATGAATTCTGATCAATTTCATTACTTCCATTGTTTTCACTTTTTTCATCAATAATTTCATCTTGATTTTCTTTTTGATTTTGAGATAAACTATTAGATTTATCAAATTGATTATCTTCTGTTCTTTCTTTAAATTCATTATTATGGTTTTGATCTGACTTAGTAATTAAATTTAGTAAATTATTAAATTTATTTTCTTTTAATCTTTTCTCGTTTTTTAATTTTAATGAACTTAAATCAGAAGAATCAGGATTATTTAAAAATATATTGCTTGCTAAATTAATTTCTATAGGTTTTATATCTATTTTTCTTGTTTCTATTATATTTTGTTGACCACTCGATAAAATACTTATTAAAAATATAATAACAAGATGAAGGGAAAAAGATAAGAAAAGTGCAATCATAATTGACGATGGCTTTTTCCTTATTTTATAAAAATTTTCGGAGAGAACTTTTATGAAAAAGCTTTTTAATATCTTATCTTTTTCCCTTTTCATAGATTTTTGATTTATTTATTAATAATTTTATTAATCTGATACCCTAAAAAGTAGATCGACAGGATATCCAGAAAATTCTTTTGGGTTTGTAAAGTTAATGCTACTAAATGAAGAAGATAATTTTGAAATAAATAAAGAACAAGGTGATCCCCAAGGAGAATCAACTATTGCAATATATTCTCCATCTTCAGTATTATTAACAGCTATTAAAGATAAATTTGTTTTTCCCAAAGTATTTGTATTTTTTTCAATTCCACTTGAAAAAGAGATAGAATTACCATTTATTGGAAGCCTGTAAACATATTTATTTGATATAAAATAAAGATAACCCGAATAAATAGAAGAAACAGCACCTATATACTCTCCTATTGGCAAACTATCTGAGCAAATTTTTGTAAAATTAATGGTTGAACCACTAATTTCGATCTTTATTCTTAAAAAACCCGAATCTTCGGTACCTGAAAAACCATAAGCTCCTGTAGAAAGTAAGTCACAATAAATCCCATCACTTTCTTGATGAACAACTGCCTGCTGAAAATTTTTCAATGGTTTTCCAATAAAATTAGAATCAAGTTCAAATTCTTTAACTTTTTGTAAATTATCTTTTCTAAGAATATAGATAATACTATTTAAGTAGCTATAGGTAGATAAATCATAATTTATATTTACAGTCATAAGATATTCAGAATTTAAATTTTCTATCGCCTGAATACCACCATTTGTTGAGTATAATGCTTCACTTTGAATGACAGTAGAATTTAAAAGATTTAACTTTAGAACCTTTGCACTAACATTTCCTGATATATACATATAGTTACCATCAATAAATCCATTATAAGGATTGGTACCTTCAGGAAGAGAATATCTTGTAATATAAACCATATTTTTTGTAAATTTTGTCACTGAATTATCGAGCGAATTGATGATATAAATATAGTTTTCATCAGCAGATAATATTATCTGTTGTGGGGCATAATTCTTATCTGCTTGAGGTCCAACTGGAATAGGTTTTTCATTAAATTGATTTGCCAATAAATCATAAGGGATAACAACATTTCCAGTTGAGTTTAAGATTAAAAGATAATCACGGAAATAACTTAATGAGCCATCAGTATTTAAAACACATGAAGAAAAAAGGATAAAGATAATTAAAAAGAGTGGTAACAGTAGCCTAAGATTTTTTGATTTCATAATTCCTCCAAATTGATTTTTGGAGGGGAGATGCTTGGTCAAGTTAAATGAAAAACTCGAACCAGAAGATAACCCTCCCCTAGCGGATATCTTCTAAAGATACAGGAAGGTCTCCTGGCTCAGGCAAACTCTTCAGCCTTCCCACCATTTTATGGCAGTGACATATTTTGAAGAGCACTCGCCTTTACAGTGCCTGGGTGCGCACAGGATTTTCACCTGTTTCCCTTTTATGCTTTCGCTCCTGTATCCTACAGCAAAAAAAGTTTATATTTTAAAATAAATTTTTCAATTTATTTTTGTTAATTTCGTTAATTTATTTTACTTTTTACATAATAATTTAAATTTACATTCTGATTATATAATAATTTATATTTACTATTTTTGGTGTTATTTTTATTTTTTTAATAAAAAATTAATTAAAATATAAAAACTCAGTTAAATAAGTTTTGAATAAAATAAATTGAAAAAATCTTTGAAACAAGTGAAACAAGAAAAATTGAAAAAACATTAAAAAATCTGATTTACAAGTTATTTTATTTCAATACTGTTGTTTTTGTCACTGGTAAAAAACCAATTATTTTTAAATCAATACCAAAATTTCTAATTAATAAAATTAAAATTTTTTCATTATTTTCGCTATGCAAAATATAGATTAAATCATCATCTAAATATACCAAAGGTAAAAATGATGATAGACTTGCAGCTTTTTCATATTCTATTTTTTCTATTTTATAGTTATTTTCAAAAAAATACTTAATCTCATCAATATTTAAAAGGACATCAATAGTTTCATCTGTAAAAAGATCGGCTGTTTTTAAGTTATATACTGGATATGATAAAGATTTTTTCTCTCTTGATTTAAAAAAATTCTGGATAAAATCTGGAGCTTTTTCTTTTGCCTGTTGAATTTTTAACTCGATCTGCTCATCTGTTAAAGATTTGGGTATTAGCGAAATCTCTTTTTGAACAAAATTTGGATCAAGGTATCTTGCAACAGATTTAAAGGCATCACCTTTTTCTTTATTGTTATGTTCATAATAATAAAGAGCGACTTTATAATATGCTTGAGCAAGAATTATTTTCTGATTTTGAGTTAAACTTGAAAATGGATTTGAAGATGAAACAAAGAAAAAAATAATCAGTAATGTCAAAATAATGAAAATTATTAAATTATTAAGTTTAAATTTATTTTTAGTTTTTATCATACTACCCCCAATTAATATTCATCTTTTTTTCTATGAACTTTAATTTGATTATAAAAGAAATTTGAGTTTTTTCAAATTCAATTTCATCATTACAATGGGAAATTATTTGAATTGGACAGTAGGCTAGAAAATCCTCATGAGTAAAATTTTTAAAATTTTTTGAATCAATATTCTCTTTGTAATATTTTAACTTTAAAAAATAATTTTCATCTATCATGGGTGATTCTATAATTATATTGGCACTAACCTTTCTAATATTATCGTTTTCATCCATCTTTATTTTTAATACATAATTTCCATGTGTCTTACTTGATAATGCAAAAAATAGTAAAGTAAAAATCACCTGTTCAATTCTCTTATAATCATGAGTAAAACTTGATTCAAAATCGTCTACCTCCAATTCAATTTTTGCATCAAAATATTTTTGTAAAAATAATATAATTTTTTGAATAATCTCAATTACCTGATGAAAATCAAATGCCTCATATTTACATGAAAAACTATTTGTGTTAATCCTTGTATAGTCAATTATATCAAGTATATTGTATAATAAAAATAATGAGTTTAACTCTATATTTTCAATGTCATCTAAAATTTCTTTTGATAAAGAATTACTCGCAAAGTTAATAATATACATAGTAAAACCAAGAATTGAATTTAATGGAGTTAAAAGTTGATGATAAATTTTGCTAAATATAAGATTGCGGGATTGTTCAATCTCAGTAATTGTATGAAGCTGTCTTAAAAGTTGTTGATTTTTTGTTTTCAATTCACTTTTATTTTGTATGACAATCTCTTCAAGGTTTTCTATATATGCTTTTTGCTCGCTTAAAAAGAAAAATGAAAAAATTAAAAATCCAAGTGCTTTTTGAAGTTTAGGTAAAATTAGTTTTTTTTCATAACTAATAGGTAGATTTTTATATGATGTATTTTTAAGAAATAATGTCATAATAGAAGAGAATTGATTTTCAAAAGAAATGTTGATGTCAAATTGATTAAATCCTTCATCTGAAGATTCATTTAATGTATAATGATATTCATATTTTATCTCATTTAGCATAAAATTAAGATTGAAATATCCCGCAAAGGCATCAAAATAGTTGGCCAATTTATTTAAAATGTATTGAAAAAAAGTATCTATTTTTTTATTTTGATTCTCTTCTTTTATTATTTGATGTAAAGTCCAATCATATAGTTCTTTTATTATTTCACTTTCTTGATACTCATTTTGATTTACATAAATATTAAAAGAAGAAAATAAAAAATTGTAAAGATCATCATATTTATTATTATCATTTTTGTATAGAAAAATAAGAGAATAATTGTTTTCTTCTTTTTTTATAATCTTATTAATCAATGAATTTGAGTTTGCATATTGCCAAAATTCATCTATTGTAAATTCTTTTTTGTCTATAATTGGAAAAGAAAAAATCTGAAAATAGTAGTTTTTTAAGTCATTAAAGTTTATGAAACAGGAAAAATGTTTTATATCTAAAGAATGTAAAAGAATTAAAAGATCATCTTTAAACTTTTCTTTATTTTGCATAATTAATATTAATTTAATAAAAATACTTACTATGTCAAATTTTTTATCCTTGAAAATTTTGATAAAATAGCAATACTTAATAAAACTATTAAGGACTAAATATGAAGGTAAATAATGTCAAATCTAAACTAGATTTAGATAAAAAAATAATAGATGAATCAAGAGAATATGCCAAAGAAATTGTCAACGAAGTTCAAAAATTTATTGATTTAAGATCTACAGCTTCAGTTGAAAGAGCAGTATTAAGGTTATTTGGAGTTGAGTGGTACAGTGAAGAACAACAATTGCCTTATGTAAATATAATAGTTGATAAACTAATAAATGATGGATTAATATCAAGAGGAGCAACTTATTATCTTATAAATGGCCTTATTAGAACAAATCTTCCTCTTAAAGAATTCTGTGATAATATAGTTAACGGAAAGCTTTCTTTTAAGTCTATAGAGCCTCTTGATTATGAAGTAATAAAACAAAAAGCCATTGATCTTGCATTAAAATCAACAGAAAAAATTGAACAGAACGTATTAAAACGAAATCAGATGATTGAAGAATATGGCGAAGGACAACCTCCGTATCTATATCTTATTGTCGCAACTGGAAATATATATGAAGATGTTGTCCAGGCACAAAATGCTGCAAGAAGTGGAGCAGATATTATTGCTGTTATAAGATCGACAGCCCAATCTCTTTTAGATTATGTTCCACATGGCGCCACTACTGAAGGCTTTGGAGGGACATATGCGACTCAAGAAAATTTCAGAATAATGAGAAAGGCTTTAGATGAAGTTTCAAAAGAAGTAGGAAAATATATTAGACTTGTAAATTACTGTTCAGGGCTTTGCATGCCCGAAATCGCAGCACTTGGCGCTATTGAAAGACTTGATGTTATGCTAAATGATTCGATGTATGGAATACTATTTAGAGATATAAATATGCAAAGGACATTTTTCGACCAATATTTTTCAAGGATGATAAACTCTTTTGCAGAAATAGTCATAAATACTGGAGAAGACAACTATCTTACCACGAGCGATGCATTTGAAAAAGCACATACAGTATTAGCATCTGAACTTATTAACGAACAATTTGCCCTTAAAGCTTACATGCCCGAAAGACTTATGGGTCTTGGACATGCATTTGAAATTGACCCTGATATTGAGAATCAATTTTTATATGAACTTGCTCAGGCTCAGATGATTAAAGAAATATTCCCTAACTCACCTTTGAAATATATGCCCCCAACAAAGTTTATGACAGGTAATATTTTTAAAGGACATGTTCAGGATGCTCTTTTTAATGCTGTTTCTGTAATGAGCGGACAGACAATACATCTTCTTGGTATGCTTACAGAAGCAATTCATACGCCTTTTATGATGGATAGACATCTATCTTTGGAAAATGCTAAAATGGTTTTTAAAACTATGAGAAATATGGCTGATGAAATTGAATTTAAAAAAGATGGCATAATTGCCAATAGGGCAAAAAAAGTATTAAATGATGCACATGATCTTTTAAAAGAGATTACAAAAAAAGGTCTTATGCAATCTATCTCTGAAGGTATTTTTGCTGATATAAAAAGAGCGATGGATGGAGGAAAAGGTTTTAGTGGAGTATTTATCAAAGATGATAAATATTTTAATCCATTTGAAAAAATTTTTATAGAAAAACTAAAAGTTAGAAACCCTCAGTTCTCTTAGCATTTTTATAATCTTTTTTAATTAAAAAGATATAAAGATTTAAATAAAAAAAATAAAAAATTATAAAAGAAATATAAATGATTAAGGAAGAATATTATAAATAATTAAGGAAAAATTTTTATAATTAATAAAGATTTATGATTAGTAAAAACTTATAATTAATAGCTTATAATTAATAAAAGTTTATAATTCATAAAGGGTAAGAATGATAAAAATAAGGGGAACAATATGAATAGAAAAGAAATAGATTTAAAAAAGGTAAAACCTTATGGAGATACTTTAGATGATGGAAAGATGCAATTTTCTTTTACTCTGCCCGTTCCTTATGGAGATGAAGCAAAAGAATGTGCTAAAAGATATCTTGAACTTCTTGGTTTTGAAAATGTCATGATTACACATATGGATAAAATGGGCATTGGATTTTCATTTTTTGTAGCATATGCCTGTGCAAATAAAACTATTGATTTTACAAGTATAGTTGTACCCAAAGCAACAAAAGAAGTATGGGATAAACATACCATAGTTGAAAAAATAGAAAAAGAAATTGGAAGAAAAATTGTTATTGTTGGAGCATGTATTGAATCTGATGCCCATACAGTTGGAATAGATGCTATTTTAAATATGAAAGGTATAGCAGGTCATAAAGGACTTGAATCCTATCATGGAATGGAAGTATACAACCTTGGTGCACAGGTTCCTTCAGAAGAGGTCATTGCATTTGCTAAAAAAGTCAATGCTGATGTTATTTTAATTTCACAGATTGTAACACAAAAAGATGTTCATATTGCGAATATGACAAAATTCATAGAACTTTTGGAAGCTGAAAAATTAAGAGATAAAATTTTAGCGGTAGCTGGTGGGCCAAGAATAACCCATGAGCTTGCACTTGAACTTGGATTTGATGCGGGATTTGGTGTGGGAACTTTTCCTGAGGATGTAGCAACTTTTATAGTTCAGAATTTACTTAAGAAAAAAGATGAAAAAAGAATATAACCTTTTACCAGGACCTTCTGGTTTTATTAAAGAATACGAAAAATATTTACTCAAAACCCCAATTTCCCAAAGAAGTAATGAGTTTTTATCAGTTTGGTTTTCTGTAAAAAATATTTTGAAACTTTTATTGGATAATCTTTATGGTGATGTTGCTATTTTAACCTGCTCATCTACAGGGGCAATGGAAGCATCAATCATTTCTTTAACTTCAAAAAATAGCAAAGTGCTTGTAATCTCAAGTGGAAAATTTGGAGATAGATTTTTTGATATTTGCAATTCTTATTCAATTACTGCTAATAAATTATCATTTTTAGAAAATAGAAAAGTGGATTATAATCTAATAGAAAGAGAACTTTCAAAAGGAAATTATACTCATATAACATTTCAAATATGTGAAACATCTAGTGGTATTTATTGTGATCCGTCAATTATTGGTAAAATGGGAGAAAGATTTGGTTGTATAACAATTGCTGATGCAGTTTCGGCTTTTACTTCAGATTATATCTATCAGGATCAATTTAATATTGATGCAATAATAATAGGTTCGCAAAAAGGCTTAAATTCACCATCTGGTTTATCTTTTATAAGTTTAAATAAGAAAGCAATGGAAATAATCAAAAATAATAATATTAGTTCATATTATTTCAATCTCAATAAATATTTTGATTCTCCACCTTTTACTCCTGCCATAAATACATTATTTTATATTGAACAAATAATTAAAGATATGAAAGAAAAAGGAATTAATAAGATTATTGAAAGAAATCAAAAAATTGCTGATATTATAAGAAAAAAATGTATTGACTTTGGAATAAATCTTTATCCATTAGAAAGTTCATATGGGGTATCTGTTTTTGAATATTCTGATGCTGAAAATTTTATCGATTTTTGTAAAAAAAAATTTTCTTTATATATAGGTCATGGTCAGGGTTCATTAAAAGGAAAAGTTTTTAGAATAGGTCATTTTGGTTTGACACCATACAAAAACTATGATATATTTTATTTAGCCTTAAAAAAATTTATAAAAAATAATCTTGCCAAGGTAGAAAATTGAGTAGCAGTAATTATATGATCGACGGAAGAGTATTAAACATTATTCTTCTTTCTTCTATTAATGTTATTAAGCAGATAAGTGGTATAAATTTAGTCAAAAAACATATTTTTACCACTAATAATAATCTATTAGTTAATAGCGATTTACTTCTTATTAAAATTACAGGTGATATTAGTGGCGACATTATAATAAAATTTGATGAAAAATTAAAAAATAATGTATTACCAAATTTTTTAAAAACTTTTACTACAGACGAAAATCCTATTGAAAATGATAGTGAAGAAGAACTAAAAAATTCAGCTTATAAAGAAATAGGAAATCTTATCTCTGCTAAAATATCTAATTTTCTCTTTGCCGATGGTAAGAAGGTAGAAATATCATCAGTACTTTTTTTACCTGAAAAAGATGAGATTTTTTATGAATCTATATTTGCTGTTGAAATGACAAGTGAAATGGGAGATCTTTCTATCTTTTTAGGGATTAATGAAATAAAATTTGAAAGATCTATTTCTTTTATCTTTTTTGGATTTTCTGAAGAATCTATAGAAGAAATAACTAATGAATTTATTCCTAAGGGTTTTGAAATATACTATGTAGAAAACCATAAAGACTTTATTGAACTTATAAAATCAAGAAAGTTTGATATTGCTGTAATAGATTTTTATGTAGTTAATCAAGATTTTAAAATCTTCTTAAAATCTTACTTTTCTGGTTTGGATTATAAAATAAATCTTGTTTTTGGAATTACAAAAATTGATGCTCTTAAATTTCAGGGGATTCCTGCAAGTTCTGAATACTACCAGCTTATTGGACTTTTTTTAAAAACATTTTCTACTAAAGAAATAGTTAATTATATTTATTCAATTCTTCGAAAAATTGGTATAAAACCCGATGATAGAAGAAAAGATATAAGAGTCAATATTTCCGATAATAGTAGATTCTTTGTTTCAGTGAACGATAAAGATCTTAAATTCACTGCTAAATTAAAAGACATCTCGCTTGGCGGATTTCGCGCTGAGTTTGACAATCCTGAAATAAAAGAAAAACTTCAAATTGGGAAAATATTAAATTCAGTGGATATGTTTTTAAAATATAATCGATTAAAGGTTAGTTGTAAAATTGTCAATATATCTGATAAATATTTTTCAGCTTCTTTTGTCAACCTTATCGACCAGGATAAAAACTTAATTTCAAATTCAATTTTCAAAATTCTTTGTAATAAATAAAGTATAATCTTGACTTTTTAAGATTTATGTTATATCCTCAATTTTATAAAAAGTAAAACACAAAAATGTTATTTGAAGAAAATTTAAATAATATTTTTTCAAGTATTGTTGAAATTTTCAAATAACTTTTATTTTTTATGGATTCAGCAGAAATTTAATTGAAGAAATCTGTACACAATTAATTCCTAAAAATATCGAAATCTATAATATATCTGATGAAAAAAGCTTCATTGAAATAATTAACGTAAAAAAAACTGATTTAATAATTATTGATTATTGTATGGTTAGAAGATCGTTAGAATATTTTTTGGATTATTTTTTCTATAAAATAAATAGCAAGTTAAATTTAGTTTTTGGAATTTCAAAATCAGATATTCAAGCATTTAAAACAGTTAACCTTTCTTATAATAACTATAAAATTATAGGAATATTTTTAAGATCTTTTTCATCCTCCCAAATTGTTGAATATTTATTAACATCGTTAAAAAAAGCTAATATTAATTTAGAAGAAAGAAGAAAAACCATTAGAATTAATATTAAAGAAACTAATAGATGTTTTGCTTTTATAGTTGAAAAAGGCAATGGTATAAGTTGTAAAATTCTTGATATTTCTTTAGGTGGTTTTAGATGTCAACTTGATGATATTTCATTATTGCAATATTTTACGAATGGCAAAGATTTAAAATTGATTCATATCTATATTAAATCTTATCATATGATAGTATCAGGTAAAGTAGTATATACAGTTGGATCGCAATTGGCAATAGAATTTACTTATATTTCAGATAAAGATAAAGACAATCTTTCAATCTGTCTTTTTAATCTTCTTTCTGAAAATAATGAATTTCTTTTATGAAATTTTGATATCTCTTTTTACTTTTTCAATATTGATAATCTTTATCAAAATAAAATGAATTAAATAAATAAAAAACAAAAGAAAAAAGCCCAATGATTTATTTAATTTAAGCTCAATAAAAAAAATTTTAAATTTTGAAATATATAATAAAAAGATTGATAACAGATCAAAAAATCCGCTTGCAATATTACTGAAGATATAAAATGGATTGAAGATCAAAGATGGAATTGCAAAATAGATGGCAAAAGAGAATAATGGTATTGCAATAAGATTTATTAAAGGTGTAATAAGATTAATCTTACCAAAAAAAGCTAAAATTAAAGGAAACTGAAAGATAAATATATCCAGACTTCCTATAAAAGGTATGAGTATAAGTTTTTTTATATAATTTTTTTCTTTTTGCATTGTTAGCCAAACAAATAATATTGATGTAGCAAGTAATGCTGCTATTGCTGAAATTGAAAGAAGAAAACTTATTGAAAGTATATTTTGCGGTTCAGACACAAATACTAATAATGTCAATAGAGCAATGATATTTTCAAAAGCTGGTTTTATATTAAATTTTTTGATTATAATAGCCAATATAAGAGAATAAAATGCCCGTAAAAATGAAACTTGCCAGCCTGCAAAAGCAAGATATATAAATGAAAATAAAATTAATATTAATGAATTTGATGTAAAAATACCTACAATTAAGAGCAAAATACTTAAATGTTGTCCAGAAAGAGCAAAAAGATGAGATGTACCAGTATTCTGAAAGATTTCAATAAGAGGTTGAAAAACAAATTGCCTGCTTCCTGTTAATATTGCATAGATACTCCCTAAATTCCACCTATTATAATATTTTAATAATTTATTAAAAATAATTTTCCTTATTTGAACTCTGATCTTTGCTAATAAGCTACCTTCTTTGACTTTGGATATGGCGTCAATTCTTGAAAGTGAAATTGACATCTTACTTTCTAAAAAATTAATATTTGAATATTTTTTAAGTTTCTCTGTAGAAAACAAAAAAATGGTTCCAGATGGAATAGATGAAATATTGTCTGAATAAAAATAAACAGAAATCTTTGTTTTTTCTATTTTCTTTAAATCTGTGAAACCTATAATATAAGCTTTCACTCTTGTATATTTTTCATAATCTTGAAAAAAATCTGTCGTCTGAAGATAAAAATAGGGATATTTTGAAATATATCTACTTAAAATAGAATAATCATAAGATAAATCACCGATTGAAAATCTATATAAAATAGCGAAAAATAATATTAAAAATAAAAAAATTAATAATATAAAAAATTTACTTTTATCAGTCTGAATTAAAAAATATGATAGTAAAATCAGTATTACCAAAAATAAAAACAAGATACTGAAGATTAAATAAAATTGTTTTAAGCTATAGATATAACTTAAAAATACCTCACCTAAATAAGCACCTATTAATATCAATGGCGTTGTTAATAAAAAAATAATTGAAAGAAGATCAAATTTTTTATCAATATTTAACAACCTTATTAATCTGGTCATTCATTTCATCTATTGATTTTAATATTGCAGTTTCAAAACTTAAATCTTTATATTTATCCTTATATGAATATAATATAGATCTTGATGCGTTTACGATAAAACCGATATTTTCATTCACAATTTGACTTAAAGAATCTATAGTTCCACCTTGTGTCCCATAACCTGGTATTAAAAAGAATAATTTATTAAATTCTTCTTTTAAAATTTTCAACTCCTGAGGCATAGTAGCTCCGACTACTAATCCAACAGGTAAATAGCCAAATTCAGTCTTATAATCTTTAAAGTAATCTTCAACACTTTTCGCTACATGCCAGTATAGTGGCTTTCCATCTATAAGTTTATCCTGAAAATCTTTTGATGACGGATTTGATGTTTTTGCAAGGACAAATGCGCCTTTTTCATTGGTATCAATAACCTTTTTGATGGATTTATAAGTATCAGATCCAAGATATGGATTTATTGTCAAAAAATCAGCATCAAAAGCAGAAAACTCTTCTTCTTCGATTTTAACACTACCTAAAAAACCATCAGCATAACCTTCCATAGAAGAATCGATATCATTTGACTTTGCATCAATAATAACTAAAAGACCTAGTTCCTTTGCATATTGGACTGTATTTTTAAAAGTTAAAAGACCTTCTATTCCTAATCTTACATATAAAGAAAATTGTGGCTTAACAACTGCTACCTTATCTTTGCATATTTCAAGAACCTTTTTATTAAATTGTAAAACAGCATATGAATACGCACTAATAGTCTTGCCAAAATAAAACTCTCCTTCTTCAATAAATTTTGAAGGTATCTTATCAATAAATGGATCCAATCCAAGACAGATCGCACTTTTTTTCTTTTTCATTTCAGATATAAGTCTATCAATCGAAAACATCTTACCACCTTTTTATTTTGAAAATAATATTAATTTATCTTAAAATTATTTCAACACAAATTTTAGATTATAAAAAAGTCATAATTTCTATTATAATAACCCTTCACTATTAAAAGAGAAGAATGTATTTGCTATTATTATATGATCCAGTAAATTAATTCCAAAATCCTTGGCATAATTTGAAATTTTTTTTGTAAAAGCTATATCTTCAGATGAAGGTGATGGGTCTCCACTTGGATGATTATGTACCAGGATAATCTTGGTGGCATCAAATTTCAAAGCATAACAAAAAATCATCTTAATATTTACATAAGCATAATCAGTAGTACCATAAGAAATAATCGAAGTGGAAAGAATTGTATTATGAGTGTTAAGATAGATAGCTATAAAAGTTTCTCTATCTGGCGCACAAAAATTTCTTACATACTTTACAACATCTTCAGCAGATGAAACTGTTGCAGGCCATCTTAACTTAAAATCTAAAAAATACTGTATAATTTTAATAATAGATATGATTTTCTTTTTAACTGTAATATCAAAATTTAAATCCCAGAGCAAATTTCTTGTATATACAGATTTATATATAAATTCTATCAGTTTATCAATCATATCTTTCTGAATATCAATTAAATCTTTCAAGCTATTTTCTAAGATTTTACTAGTTTTTTCATCTACTTCTTGTTTAACATGAGTTTTTTCAGTTTTGATAAGAGTTTTTTCATTTATACTCATAAATAAACCCTTAAAATTATTTCTACAAATATAAATAGTAATTTTTTTTCTAAAAATTACATAATTTTTATATATTTTCTTGAAGATTATATAAAATGATTTAATTTATTAATTAGTATGAGTAATGAAAGAAATAAAATAATTTCTGAATTTGATATTAGCACTGATCTTGGAGATATTATTGCCAAGAAAAGTAATTTAATTTCATCGCTTTATTCTTTTGCAAAAAAATTTGAAAATTTTACCTATTCCAATATTTATAATGATACAATCAACCTGACAGTTGAACATATTAAGAAAATATATGAGTTTGATGAAGGTAAGTTTATTAATTATGACAAAGAAAAAGAAGAATTTTATATACAGGGAAAGGAAATTGCCTATAAAGTATACGATATTATACCTTTTTATCAGGACGAAATGCTTGATTTTGCAAAAAAATCATTAACCATAACATTTAAGTTATTTAATGAAAAAACTAAGGGAAAGATAAGCTCAAAACCAGTTTCTACATTAATATATATCCCAATATCATATCAGAAAGAACTTTTTGGACTTTTATATTTTGAATCTGAAAAACATCTTGATATAAACTCCGATGATATTTCTATTCTTTCTATTATAGCATCTCAGATGGCTTTTGCACTCAAAAATGCCCAGCTTCTGGAAAAAATTGAGACAAATTTTGTTGAAACAATAAATTCTTTAGTCTATGCGATAGAAATTAAAGATACATATACAAAAGGTCATTCTTCAAGAGTTGCTTTTTATACTGTAAATTTTGCTTTCTTTATCAATTTGCCTAACTATCAAATAAAATCCCTGGAAATATCCGCTTTACTTCATGATATTGGTAAGATTGGAATACCATATGAACTTTTAAATAAGAAAGAAAGTTTATCTACTGTGGATATAAACTTCATAAGAAAACATCCAGAAATGGGGGAACATATACTTGAGCCATTGGAGTTTTTATCGAAAGAAAAGAAAATTATAAGGCATCACCATGAAAGATGGGATGGTTATGGTTATCCCGATAAATTAAAAGGGGAAGAAATACCTTTTGAAAGTAGAATACTCTCATTAACAGATTCTCTTGATGCTATGGCCACAGATAGACCTTATAGAAAGGCTCTTGATTTTAGAAATATTATTCTGGAATTTAAAAAATGTAAAGGAACTCAATTTGATCCACAACTTACTGCATTATTTATAGATTTTCTTGAAAAAAATCAACATATAATAAGGAGATAATAAGATGAGAATTAAAAATACACTTGAAGATTTAGTATATAATCTAACAGAGAGCATTATTTCTACATATAAAGACGAAATTCCAAAAACTTTAAAATTTAAACTTGATGTTGTTTGTTATGTATTAAATAGAATTTTACCAGAATATATAATATCATATCGTGGATTGATATATGAAGAGTTAGAACTTAAATCTGATTCTCAAAAATTTACAGATATAATCAGCCTTATATATGATGCAATAAGAACCATAAAAAATCGAAGAAAAGATGATTTTGATGATAATATTTCTGAAGAAATAGAATGGGGTTATACCTCAATCGAAACAAATGATTATTATTTCAATTTCCCTCAAATAATTGGTCAGGTTTTAAGTTCTTCAAATTTTGAACCTATCGATCAAGCTGAAGTTTTGCTTGTAGATGAATATAATAAAAAGATTGATATGGCAAACCCATTATGGAAAAATCCAGTTCAAACTTATATAAAAACAAATGGAATTTTTACCTTCTGGCCTAAATCTATAAAATTAGAAAATAACAATGCTCCTGCTGAAAAAAACTTTAGGATGAAAATTATTGTTACAAAAAAAGAATACTTAAAAGAAGAAAAATTTTTTAGCTTTAATTTAAAGCCAGAAAAAGTAATAGTAAATCAGATTAGAAGAGGTGATATTATAAATCTTGATCCAGTTTATCTAGTAAAATAATTTTAATAATTATGATTTTAATAAATTATATTTATTGGCTTATATTAAAACTTTAATTGCACTATTTTTTTATAAAAAAATAATATTTCCTTCTTCTTATTTTTTTATTTTGAATATTTTTGATTTTTTTAGTTTAAAAAATAAAAAAGTGTGGAGGAAATTATGTTGGACGGAGTTTTTCATCTTGGTCATGCATCGATAAAAATTCAAAAAAAATTAATTATTTATGTTGATCCATTCAATATTAAAGATTCTGCTAATGATGCAGATTTAATATTCTGCACTCATTCACATTATGACCATCTTTCAATTCAGGATATAAGAAAAATTTCAAAAACAAGCACTACTATCATTGTTCCAAAGGAATCTGAAGATAAGGTAAAAGAACTTGGATTAAAAGTAATTACCGTAGAACCAGATCATCAATATACAGCTTCTTCTATTTCCTTTACTACGACTTATGCATATAACATAGGGAAACAATTCCATCCGAAAGAGAAAAAATGGGTTGGTTATATTATTAATGTTGATAATATAAAATATTATATTGCAGGAGATACAGATTCAGTGCCAGAAATTCAGAATCTTAATGTAGATGTCGCCTTTCTCCCTGTAGGTGGCACTTACACTATGAACTGGAAAGAAGCAGCAATGCTTGCAAACAAGCTAAAACCGAAATATGCCATCCCAATACATTTTGGAGATGTTGTAGGAAGCATAAGTGATGCGAAATCTTTTGTAGAGCAGATACAGATGCCAAGCGAAGGGAAAATATTACGATAATTAAAAATAATTAAAATAATTAGAATAATTAAAATAACAAGATTATACAGTTTAATCAAATTTTTTAAAAAATGATTCAATATGTTTTATATTCAATATGTTTTATGATCATCTGATAAACAATATAATATACAAGTTAATATACAAGTTAATATACAATCTCATAGACAATACAAAATTTTTATAACTTTTATTTTACATTTTTAATTGGCTTATAAGCTAATAACAATCCAAGTGCGACACTTAGTAATGCTGCAAAAAGCACCTGATATGATTGATTAAGTAAAAATGTTATTGTATGAGCTGGAATCCAGAAAAAAGGGATTGTTTTACAAAGTACAAAACCACCAAAACTTTTCCAATCAATATCTTTTAGTAGTTCTGTGAAAACAAATCTGGTTTTGAAAATTCCACCAAAAGTTCCACCAGCTTTGGCTATATATAGATCTGTTATTTTATGAGCTGCCATCATTACAGGAGCAAAAATCAGGTTCATCGTTAAACTTATACTAAATGATGCCAATATTTTTAATAAAGAAAGTCCTTTTGTTGCAAGAATATTTGAAGGAAAATTTCTGTTTATTGATATTAAAAGCGCTATAGCACCATTTGAAAATATTACGAAAGCTGCTTTTATGAAAATACCTAAAATACCCCAGACAAGCATCTTTGGTAATATCCCAAAACTTTTATCAGGATATCTTTTATTACTTATTCTAAATGAAGCTATCTCTCCATAGGTTGCAAGAATGGCAAACTTAATAAAGCTCATTATATAAGGATGAGCACTGTTAAAACTCTTATAAAAAGTGAAAAGAAAAGGAATAAATCCAAAAATAATAAAAATTATTGGAATAAATAAAATAAGAAGAATATCTTTAACCAAATTTTTTTTCATTATCTCCCCTTTTTCAATTTTTTTATTATATAAAAATTTTTTATTATATAAATTTTTTATTATATAAAAAACAATGCACTTGCACCAGCTATAGTAATAATAGTTCCTATAACCATTCTAATAGTTACTTTTTCTTTATATATTATTGCAGAAAGAGGTATTAAAAGTATTGGGGAAATAGAAGTAATTGTCGTTGCTATACCTATCTGAGTTTTAGATATTGCATAAAGTGCAAGCATAACGCCTAAAACTGGTCCTAATATAGCCCCTATAAATATATAAAAAGAACCTTTTAAGTTTTTAAGTTTTATAAAATCGTTTATAAATTGCTTTTGAAAAATCGCAATTAATGATATAAAAAACAATCCAGAACTAACTCTTATCATATTGCCAGCAATTACAGAAAGATTTGCTGATAAACCGATCTTAGAAAGAAGCATGCCTGTCGCCTGACATAAAGACCCAATAAAAGCTAATATTACACCCAAAGGTCTTTTTTTCTTATCAAAATTTTCATTTTCATGTTTTTCAGAAACCACAAACATAACAGATGAAATTGTAATTATAATAGCTAAAATATGTAAAGGTTTTAATGTTTCTTTTAAAAATATAAAGGATAAAACTGCTCCAATTATTGGGTTTGTCGCCATAATAGTCATAGAAAGTCTTGGTCCTAAAAGGACAAGTGATTCGAATAATGCGGCATCCCCTATGGCAAAACCAACAAGACCCGACAAAGATAAAAATATTAAAGACTTGGTGGGAGCGTAAACTGGAAAAAAGTATTTGAAACTTATTAGGTTTATAAATCCCATAGCTAAAAATGCAACCCAGAGTCTTATATGATTTACTGTCTTAGAACCTACAATTCTACCTGCTATCGAAAATGATAAAGAGTTAAAAGTCCAACATATGGCTGTAATAAGTGCAGCAACTTCACCTTTCATCTTATTTCCTGATCTATATTTTTTTAATTTATATAGTTTTTAATTTTATTTTTTATTTTTTTCTTAAATATTTTTTCAAATATTATTATCCAAAAACTTTTGATAATATATTTAATTTTTCATTATTCTTTCAAATTTAAATTTAATTTTAAAAAATTGTTTATTTTTAAGTTTATTGAAATTATCTTTCAAATAACTTTTATTAAAAATCATTTAATATGAATTAATTTAATATAAATATTGAATTTAATATGAATAAGATATTAAAACAAAGAAACATCCCCTTTTCAAAATTACTAGTTTGATTTAGTTAGTAAAGAAAAATCTAAAAAGAAAATTTTGACTTTTTATATATTTTAATTTTTAATTGTTATAAGGATGACTTATTGATAAATATTAATAATCATATGAGAGTATAATATGAAAAAACAAAAACCTTCAATTATAAAATTTAAGTTTAGTTATTTTTATTTTTTTATAATTGTTTTTATCTTTTTTACTATTTTTAACTCTTGCACAAATGAAAAAATTAAATTGGAAAAAAAATCTTTTGATTTAAATTATTTACCTATTTTTATAAGCCCGCAGCAAGATTACACAAAAAAAAATGATATAATCGGAGTAAGCATTAGCTTTATAAAAGATGAAGAAAATGAAAAGATAATCGAATATACAATATTATTTAAAGATGAAGATCACCCAAATCGTTTTATTAACTTCATTTATGATCTTTTTAGATCATTTAAGTATAAAAGAATCATTGATACCGAATCTTTTTTCATTGATTATATAAAAACACCTGATGGATATTGGAAAGTAAATTATGTTGATTTTCCAGATGACTATGGTGCAGATCAGGTTTATTTAGAAAAAAATGTTAAGCATTTTTCATTAAAAATAGATGGAAATTCATTTGAAAAAAAGGATAATAGAGTCGTTATATATATTAATACATGGAACCATATGTTTTCAAATAAAGATACAAATATCAACTTAGAAAAAGTTGTTATAGATAATTATGAAACATATTCTGGAAATAGAATTGAAGTAGAAAAACAATTTAATAAAAACTATAAAGACAAAAAGAAAGAATGATTTAAAGGAACAAAATTCAAATTTTATCTTTTATATAAATATTATAAATTTTTATTAAAAAGCATATTTGAAAAATTAGATATTGATAAATTAAATATTAACAAATTACGCTGGAGTAAAAATGAAAATAGTAGTTATTGGAACAGGAATCATTGGCTCATTAATTTCAAGAGAACTTACAAAATATGATTGTGATGTCATTGTCATAGAAAAAGAAAAGGATGCAGGACTTGGAGTTTCAAAGGCGAATTCTGCAATAGTTCATGCGGGATATGATGATGAACCAGATACTATTAGAGCAAAATACTGTAGCAAAGGTAATTTTTTATATACTAAGATAGCTGAAGAATTAGACATTGAAGTCAAAAGAATAGGGTCTCATGTAGTCGCTTTTAATAATGAAGAAAGAAATACTTTAAATAGGTTATATAAACAGGGGATTGAGAATAATGTACCTGGTTTAAGGATACTTGAAAAAGATGAACTTTTATCTATGGAACCGAACTTAAACCCCGATGTCATAGCCTCATTATATGCACCCACTGCTGCTATAACCGAACCATGGCAGGTTTGCATTGCTGCAATTGAAAATGCCTATTTAAATGGTGCTAAAATTAATTTCCAGGAAGAAGTTATTGCTATCAAGACCAAAGATTCAAAAATAAAAAAAGTAATAACCAATAAACATGAATATGAGGCAGATATTGTCATTAATGCAGCCGGACTTTATGCAGATAAAATTGCAACTATGGCAGGTGATAGAGCCATTCCTATTTTCCCAAGAATTGGAGAATATATCCTTTTAAATAAATTTACCGCCCATGATTTGGTCAACAGTATAATTTTCCCAACCCCATCCAAGATGGGAAAAGGAATTTTGGTTCTTCCTACAGTTGATAAAGGGATATTACTGGGACCGACTTCTACTGATTTACATTATAAATTGAAAGATTTAAGAGCTACATCAAAGGAAGGATTAGACAAGATTGTTCAAAATGCAAAACATCTTGTTCCTTCCATTGATATTAGAGAAACAGTTAAAATTTTTGCTGGAAGTAGACCCGAAACACCAAATAAAGATTTCTGGATAGGTCCAAGTAGAAATATCTATGGGCTTTTTCATGTAGCTGGGATGCGTTCTCCTGGTCTAACTTCTGCCCCGGCAATAGCCATTGATGTTGTTGATCAGTTAATTAAAAGTTATGATTTAAACTTGAAGAAGAAAACCGATTTTAATCCTATAAGAAAAAGAATTCCGCATTATGTTGGAGAATTAAGCTTAAATGAATATGATGAAATAATAAAAAAGGATCCTCTTGCAGGTAAGATAGTTTGTGTATGCAATAAAGTTACTGAAAGAGAAATCGTTGAGGCAATCAAAAGAGGAGCTAGAACAATTGACAGTGTTAAATTTAGAACTCGAGCAAGTTTCGGTGAATGTCAGGGTGGATTCTGTACAAATAAAATTCTTGAAATATTGTCAAGAGAAACTGGAATTCCAGTTGATTCTATAGTTTATAATTCAGATAATTCATATATAGTAAAAGGAAAGGTTAGAAAATGAATAAGATTTCATGCGATTTACTTATAATTGGTGGTGGAGCTTCTGGACTTGGCGCTGCGTTGAAAGCAGCGAAAGAAGGAGTGAATGTTATTTTGGTTGAAAGGTTAAATATTGCAGGCGGAATATTAAATCAATGTATTCATAATGGTTTTGGGCTTCATTATTTCAAAAAAGAACTAACTGGACCCGAATATGCTGCAAATCTTATAAACCTCACAAAAGATTTGCCAATAAAATTTTTATTTGAACATTTTCTATTGTCTATCGATAAAAAATCTAAAACTGTTTATTTTGCAAGTGAAAATGGTATTGTTGAAATAAAATGTGAAGCACTTGTTTATAGTGCAGGAGCCAGAGAAAGACCTTTTGGTTCTCTTTTAATTCCTGGTGATAGAGTTTCAGGAATTTATACTGCAGGTGTAGCACAAAAATTTATAAATATTGAAAATAGAATTATAGGGAAAAGAGCAATAATTTTAGGTTCAGGAGATATTGGACTTATAATGGCTAGAAGATTGACTTTAGAAGGAGTTGAAGTTGTAGCTGTCTGCGAAAGGATGCCTTATCCAGGAGGACTTTCTAGAAATATCAATCAATGCCTTAAAGATTTTGGGATACCACTTCTTCTTTCAACCACAGTAACTGAAGTTAGAGGTGAAGGAAGATTGTCTGAAGTTATAACATCTGAACTTGATGAAAATTATAATATCATTGAAGGTTCTCAAAGATCTTGGAGCGTTGACACACTGGTATTATCAGTTGGTCTTGTTCCTTCAACCACTCCAATGATGGGCTATGTTGATATAGACTTACGAACAAGAGGTATAATAGTTGATTCCACTATGAATACATCTGTTCCGTGGATTTTTTCTTCTGGAAATTGTGTAATTATATATGATCTTGTCGACTATGTTACGAAGGAAGGTGAAATTGCGGGCACTTATGCAGTAGAATATATTAAACAAAAAAAAGAAAAAAAGAAAATTCCAATCAAAAAAGGCATTGGTGTAGGTATTATTAATTGCAATGCATGGGTAGAACAAACTGATTTAAATTTATATCTTAGATCAATAAAACCAATTGAAAAAGGTAGACTTATAGTTAAAAGTGGAAACTCAATTATATTTGAAGGTAAAGAACAGGCTTTTATACCAAGTGAAATGGTTCATAAAACTATAAAAGCAGAACAGATAGAAAAACTTGGAAATATCGATAACATAGTTGTAGAAATAGTTTAAATATGAATTATTATTTAAAAATACTTGATTGAAATAATATTAAAAAAATGGGGAATAATTTATTATGAAAGATGTTGAAATGATTTGTATTCAATGTCCACTTGGCTGTAAAATAAAAGTTAAACTTGACGATGATAATAAAGTTTTGGATATCTCTGGTTTTACCTGTAAAAGTGGTAAAGAATATGCAATGCAGGAAGTGACAGACCCTCATAGAATAATTACGACAAGCATAAAGGTGATAGATGGCAAAAGTGAATTGGTTTCTGTTAAGACAAGCAAACCTGTTCCAAAAAGATTAATTTTTGCCATAATGGATATAATTAAAAATTCATCAATTCATGCTCCTGTCGAAATTAATCAAATTATTATTTCTAATGTAGCAAATAGTGGTGCAGATATTATTGCAACAAAGGCTGTGGATAAAATTTAATTTTATATTTTATTTTGTTATTTAAAGAACTTAATACAATTAGACGAAATTATTAAAAATTATTTTAATAAAATTTTATTTCAATCAGAAATTTATTTAAATAAGGAAAATATCATGGAACAGAATAATAATCAAGTTATAGAATTTACAGGTAAGGGTGGTAGTCTTTTCTGGCTTACAATATGGACTGGTTTTTTAACACTTATTACATTTGGATTTTATCTTCCATGGGCAATATGCCAGAGAGCAAGATGGGCTGCAAGAAATACATTTATAAATGGTAAACAGATGAAATTTACAGGTAAAGGTGGTCAAATAGCGGGAATTGTCTATATTTCAATACTTTTATCTATTTTAACTCTTGGCATTTTTTCTTATTGGGCTTATTGCACTATAAAAAAATGGATTTATTTAAATTACGAAGTATCTGAAGAAGCAAACCCCAAAAGAACTATAGACCTTTTCTAATATTAGATTTTATTTTATTGATAAATAAAAAAAATACAAATTAATATTAAAGATTATTTTTATTAATAAATTAAAAGACTAAAAATTGCAAAGTTTTTATTTAATACAATTTAAAATTATAATCCAAACTTAAAGTTAAAAATGAAATTTTTAAGCATTTTAACTTCAATTTCAATATTACTTGTCTTTCTTTTTCAACCTATAATCTTAAAAAATGATGGTTATTTCGAGCTTATTTATTTTATACAAAGTAAAACTATTTACTCTACTATTACACTTTTAATTTTATTTTTAACTTTTTTATTTTTCTTCTTTTTTATTAGAATTAATAAAAATATTTTATTTTTATTTTCAATATTCTTAAATACAATTATTACATTTATTTTATTTCTGATATCATTGAAATTACCTTTTTTAAACTTAAAATTTAATGATCTTTTAGTAAAA
>ERZ795050.941-NODE-941-length-41401-cov-15.406617_pt1 | contig 41401 bp, 43 predicted proteins | sample MGYA00375134_ERZ795050 | MGnify/ENA primary metagenome ERZ795050 (study PRJEB30179, sample SAMN05720221) | activated sludge metagenome | isolation source: Anaerobic digester | place: Japan | collected 2015-05-26 ... | reverse complement strand
GCAACGTTGCCGACCTCCATCAGTTCAGGTCGACGTCGGGCACCACCGGCGCTAAAGCGTCACCCGGATCCGGTCCCGGTCCAGGGGGATGCCGTAGCGCGTGTCCGGTCTTTTACCCCTCCCCTCGATCATCAGCTTTCTCTCCCCATCCGGGCCGAAGGCCTCCTGAATGTCCCTGCGGATCTTGGCCTTGTAGGAGCGGAAATTCTCGGCGTTGAGCCCCAGGATGCCCGTGTCGCTCATGGCCGCCGTGTCCCGGGCGCCCGCGGTGACGCGGCTGTAGAGGGAGGATAACTCGTCCTGACGACTCGCGATGTCGCCGAATTCGAGGTAGCAGTCGGAGCAACCGCGGCAGGTGGGCTTCGAACAGTCGAGATTACGCTTCCTCAGGAGGAAGAGGGCATAGAGGGCCAGGCGGGCCGGGGTCATGGCGCGGGTGACACCCCGCCAGGTGAGGGTGCCCGCGGCCAGATCGCAGACGAGATGGGAAGGTCCCCGCCTGTGGAGGAGGAGATCCATGACCGCAGCCGGGCCAAGGGGCTCCCGGAGCTGTTCCGGGGCGAGGAGTCCCCGGACGCTGACGAAGGGGACCTCCACGAGGTGGACACGGGCGAAACGGGTCTCTTTGATGAACGGCGTTCCCGCGTCGTCCCTTAGGGTCAGGGGGACGGAAACCCGGGGCGGGTAAAAAAAGTCGCGGTGGTTTTCGAATTCCGGCGAGACGAGGACATGGCAGACCCGATCGCCTGGGCGGGCGTAAAGGACGGCCGCCGAGAGGAGGCAGGCGCTCATCGTCTTCCGGCCGCCGGCAATGGAGAAGATCAGGGTCGTGTCCGGCCGGGCGGTCAGGTGAAAGACCTCCTCCAGGCACGCGTTCATCAAGGCCAAATTGTCCTCTTCGTCGAGTATGTCGTCCAGGGGGGCGCCGCCTTCGTCAATGACGACACGGATATTTTCCGGGGGGAAGGAGACGGCGTCGGGGGCGTGGCCGTACTCCTCAAGGTAGCGGTGGAAGTGACCGTCCGGGCGGGAAAGGAGTGAGGCATGGATGGCGTCGCGACCGGGACGGGTGGTGATGACGCGGATCTCATCGACCTGGACACCCTGGCCGTGGAGGGCGTACAGGGTCTCCGTCAAGACCTGGGGACTCAGACCCGAAACGGCGAGCAGAACGGTCTTCAAGGTCCGTCCCTCCCCGGCTGGAAAAGCTCGACGCGGCCGAGGCCGAAGGTCGTGGCCTTGCCGAGGTGGAGGGTCTCGGAGAGGCTGAGGAGGGGCATGAACTCGTCGAGCTCCCCCTTGTAAACCACCTCCCCGACGATGCCGCCCATGAGCATCTCCCGTTCCTGGCGGTTCGAGTAACGGCGCCAGTCGTGCCAGGAGATGTTTTGGGAGGCGATTTCCACGGCCGCGGCGCGATGGACAAGGCCACGGTAATCGAGGTCGGGCTCGCCTTCCCCGTAAAGGGAAAAGAGGGTGGAGACGCGGCGCAGGGCGGCGCGGACGACGAGGTGGAACGGCAGCTCGGGCACCAGGCGGTTACGGTATTTGAGGCGCAGGGGGGTCAAGAGTCGCAGACCGACGTACTCGACCTTCTCCCCGGCGGCGGGCGCCGCCAGGCAAGCGGCGTCCACGGACCGGGCGTAAGGGCCCCTGTGTAGGACCCGACCCTCTGCCTCGTAGACCGGGCGGCCCGTCGAAGTCACCCTCTCGAGGCGGTAACGGGCCCCGTGGCCGTTGACGCGACGGCCGATGCCAATGAGGCCCATCTGCTCGATGGCGTAAATAAAATAAGGAAGGCTGTCGTTGTATGGCCCGAAAAGGACCAGCGTGAAGGCGAAGGGTTCCCCTGGCAGGTAGCGTGCCCGGGATTCCGGCGGTGGTTCGATCACGTAGGGGCGGGGCGGATCTGAAGAACCGGTCTTGATGTCACTGGACGGGGTGTCCGGCGGTCTTTCGAACACGGCCGGGTAGAGACAGCGACACCTGAGGAGACAATCGCCGCATTCCTGGAGGCGCAAGGCGCAGACGATCGATTTTAGGGCACGGCCGAAAACGCCGCGGAAGGTCGATCCTTTGTACTCAGGAAGAAGGGCCTCATCCTGAAATAAAGCCAGGAAATCGTATCGACCCACCAGCACCGGCTACACCTTCACGGAGTCATCGCCTCAACCGTGGGGCGGTTAACGCCCATACCTTAATCCATCAGGATAGATCCCCTGTATCAGGTTAATCAAAAAATAGCAAGGGTCGATATGAGTGCAACTACAAAAACCGGCGAGGGGGATTGTCTCCATGATGTGCCCCGCCAGGGCCTTGGCACCCTGCGGGAGGGATCCTGCTATGGCCGGGGATAGTACGGCAAGCCCTTTCCCCAGCGGCGGCATCTGACGGCCCCGAGGGTATCTTGTGTCCTGGGGATATGGTGAGGGTGGCTTTTGGTAAACCCTTGATTTTATATGGCGTCCCCACGGGGAGTCGAACCCCGGTTACCGGCGTGAAAGGCCGGTGTCCTAGGCCACTAGACGATGGGGACGGTCAAAAGTCTTTTAGGAAGGGTGAGATATAAACCGCCGCCTTTCCCCTGTCAAGGGAAAAGGTCGGTTCAGAAGCCCTCGCCGAAGAGGACGGGCTCCCTGAGGATGATCTCCACGGCCTCCGCGGCCCGTCGGGCGAGGTCGGGATGGGTGTCCTTCAAGGAGGCGATTTGACGGAGGTTGTCCGCCGTGCGGAGGACGAGCATCGCCATGTCCCCGTCGGCCACGCCCATGCGGCGGACCACGTCGTCCCAGGAGGACCCCCGCGACCAGTCGTAAACGGCCTGGGCGGGCCAGAGAAAAAGGGGGTTCACGGCGAACCCGGCCTTCTCCATCCTGTCCGCCAGGGGTTCGATGACCTCCAGGACCGTCTCGAAGGCCTCGGCAAGGAGGCGGGCCGGCCGCCTCTTGTCGCGGGGCCTCATGTCCTGATCCCCGTCGTAGACAAAGGGGGCGATCACGGCGGCCAAAAGAGACGGATCGGCCGGAAAGGCGTCGGATTTGATGCACTCGGCGATGAGGAGGGGGTGGTCGAGGCGCAGTTTCGCCGCCCAGAGTCCGTTCTCCGTGAGGCGTCCCTCGTCGTCCACGAACCCCTCCGCCTTCAGGAAGGAGAGGTAGCGGAGGAAATCCCGCCACAGGAGATCCCCCTTCACGCTCCGGCCGTCCTTGACCCGCCGGCGGGCCTGTTCCACGGCGAGGGACCTCTCCAGGATGTGGCGCATGTCGGCGGGGGTCTGGGAGAGGAGGAGGTTGAGGACCATGGAGAAGTCGGGGCGGATCTGACTCCTGATGTCGTCCGCCCCGGAACAGAGGAGGTCACGGATGTGGCGGATGTTCATGAAGCGGCCCGGCACCACCATCAGGAAGCCGATCCTGTCCAGACCGCGGCGCCCCGCCCTCCCCGTCATCTGGTGGAACTCCGTGCCCGTGAGGGGGGCGAAGTCGCGGCCGTTGAAGATGTCGGAATTGAACAGGACGATGGTCCTCGCCGGGTAGTTCACCCCGGCGGCCACGGTGGAGGTGGCGAAGATGGCGTCGAGATGACCCCGCCTCATCATGGTCTCGACGAGGAATTTCCAGGCGGGCAACTGGCCGCCGTGGTGGGAGGCCACACGTCCCCTTTCGAGGTGGGGCAGATGGCGATGATCCGCGAGATAGGGGAACCGGGCGAGGAGCCCCTCGAGCTCGTAGTGGAAGGCCTCGTCCTCATCCTCACCCCGGTCGAGGGGGCATGATTTGAGGGCGCCGTCGCACTCGGAACGGGACTTGAGGAAAAAGATGGCCGGCAGGAGGCGGTACTTCCTCATGACCTCCAGGATCTCCCCGAAACGGGGAGGCTGGAGGCGGCTGTGGGTCGCCCCTCCCTCGACGAGGGAGCGGACCTTGCCGTACAGATCCTCTTTCTCCAAGAGGGGCATTATGCGCCCCTCGGGATGGAGAACGAGGGGGTAGAGGGGCACGGGCCGCCGGTCCTCGTGGATTACCCGGCAGGGCTTTTCCCTGATGCGGGAGAGCCAGGAGGCGATCTCATCGGCGTTGCCCACCGTCGCCGACAGGAGGAGGAGGTTGATCCGCCGGGGGAGGTAGATCATGATCTCCTCCCAGACCACCCCCCGGTCGCGGTCCCCCAGGTAATGGGCCTCGTCCAGGACCACGAGGTCGCAGGGGAGATCCTCGCCGCGGTGCATGGCGTCGTAGAGCTGGTTCCTCAGGATCTCCGTGGTCCCCACCAGGATGGGGGCGTCGGTGTTCTCCTTCGTGTCCCCCGTGAGGATCCCGACGGAGGACTCCCCGAAGCGCTCGCCGAACTCCACCCATTTGGCGTTGCTCAGGGCCTTGAGGGGGGAGGCGTACCAGCAGCGGCCTCCGGCGGTGAAGATGTTCCTGATGGCCTCCTCGGCGATCCAGGTCTTTCCCGATCCCGTGGGGGCCGTGACGATACAGTCCCCCTCCCTGACGGCCTCCACGGCCCGCAGTTGGAAGTCGTCCGGTCGGAAGGGCGAGGCCTCGGGACGACCGATCTTGGCGAAGACCCTCTTGAGGACCGGCTCCGCCGTGGGCCGCAGGCGCGTCACGGCGGGGGTCCCGGTACGGCGTCGTCTGGCGTGGGGTCTCCCCCGACGGGGATCGTGGCGGAACATGCCGCGGAGGTTATCACAAACCAAAACCTTTGAGAAAGACCTTTTCCGGATTGACAGGACCAGGGTTCTTGGGTATGGGCCGATGGTTTATTCCCTGTGGGGGTTAAAATCATCGTGACGGGGGAGAAGAAGGGGCCTCCTTTGTTCTGGGGCTGGTGGGTGGTGATGGGGGCCTTTCTCGTCCTCGCCGTCAACTACGGCGCCCGCTACTGCTTCGGCGTGTTCCTGAAACCCATGGCGGAAGATTACGGCTGGTCCCGGTCCGTCATCTCCCTCGGCGCCTCCTTGAACATGCTCGTCTACTCCCTGGGGGCCGTCGTCATGGGCCGCCTCGTCGATCGCACGGCCCCGCGCTGGATCATCACCACCGGGGCCCTCATCGCCGCTCTGAGCTTCGTCCTCACGGCCTTCGTGAAGACGCCTTTGGCCTTCTATCTCGTCTATGGTTTGATGTGCGGCACGGGCACCGCCGGGATGGGGGTCGTGGTCGCCAACTCCTCCGTGGGGAAATGGTTCGTCCGCAAACGGGGGACCGCCCTGGGGATCACCACCATGGGCATCGGCTTCGGGACCATAGTCCTCACCCCCGCGGCGGGTTACATAGTGGAACACTTCGGGTGGCGCGTTGGTTTCCTCTTCCTCGGCGCCGTGGTCTTCATCGTGGGCGTCACCCTCTCCCAGATCCTCCTCGGGAAGAAATCACCGGAGGATCACGGTCTTGCGCCCGACGGGGGGACGACGTCGACACCCCCCCTGTCCTGCGAGGCACCGGCCGTGGACGAACGGCCTTCCTTTTCCGCCGTCCTCAAAGACAGCCGCTTCCGGGTCCTGGCGATGGGATTCGGCGCCGGGGTTATGGTCATGATGTCCGTCTTCATCCACCAGGTCGCCTTCGCCGTGGACCGGGGGATAGACAGGGTCGCCGCCGCCTCGTCCCTGGGGGCGACGGCCATGTCGGGACTGGCGGGGCAATTCTTCTTCGGCTGGCTGAGCGACCGGCTCCGGGACCCCAAATACGCCGCCTCATTGGGGATGGGGATCATGGCCCTGGGGATGGTCTTTCTCATCAGGGCCGAGGATGTCCTGGACCTGTACCTCTACGCCCTCGTCTTCGGTTTCGGCTACGGTTCTTTGGCCCCCATGATGCCCATCCTCTTGGCCGACCGTTTCGGGAGACAGGTCATGGGGACCGTCTATGGGTACGTGACCCTCTTCATCGGCGGGGGCGGCGCCGTCGGTCCCATCCTCGCGGGGCTCTTCTACGACCGTCTCGGGTCCTACGACATCGTGTGGCTGGGAGACGCAGCCGTCCTCCTCGCGGCGGGGATCCTTCTCTTGAACCTCAGAAGGACAGAAGAAGGTCCGAGAGGTGAAAGGAGAAGCGCCGCGCCAGGGCCTTGAGGAGCGTCGTGTCCATCTCGGGGGTGTAGCGGCCCGGCACGCTGTCGCCGTGGTTGAGGCTGCCGATGACGCGGTTGGGCAGGTAAATGGGCGCGGCGGCGACGGATCTGAGGAGATATTTGTTTTTTTTCGGCATCAGCCTGAAGAAGGGCCTCAGATCGCCGCTGGCGAGGACGGGTTCCTTGCCGGCGGGGATGAGGGACTCGAAGACCTCCCGGGGCAGGAGACGCAAGCGGTCCCGCAGGGTCCTGATGCCCGAAAGGGCCACGGCCAGGTCCTCGTTGGCAGGTTCGTCGATGATGGTGAACCACAGGAAGGGAATGGCGAAGACATCCCCCATCCCCTCCACCCACGCCTCGAAGAGGGCCGGGACGTCCCCCGCGGCCATCAGCCTCATCTCCACCCGCCGGAACCCCTCGGCCAGGTCCTGGTTCCTCTTCATCATGTCTTGGACACCGTCCATGACTCAAGCCCCCTCCCAGGTGAATTCCGCCGCCAGGACGGTATGGTCCGATGGTTTCTCCCCGAGGCGCGGCCCCATGTCGATCCAGCAACGACGGCACCGCCGGGCGGCGGTCTCCGTGGCCAGGATGTGATCCACCCGCCAACCGAGACGGCGTTCCACCGCCCGGGGCACCCGGTAATCGAAAAAGGTGAACTGCCCCTCCTCGCCGGGGTGATGGAGGCGGAAACAGTCCTGGAAACCCCACCGCACGACCCCGTCGTAGGCCTCCCAGACCTCGGGGTTGAAATCGACGTGACCCAAAAGCCTCTTGGGGTCATGGACGTCGATGGCCTCCCGGGCGACGTTGAGGTCACCGCACCACACGATGGCCTCCTTGGGGTCCAGATGTCCTTCCAGGTAACGGCGGAAACGACCGAACCACTCGAGCTTGTAGCGGAAATGGGGGCTCGCCGTGTCGCGTCCCTGGGGGACGTAGGTATTGAGAACCATCAACCCCGGAAAATCCGTTCTCAGGAAGCGATCCTCGTCGGCCGGTCCCCCGTCGGAAAAACCGGCGGAGACGAAAAGGGGTTCCCGGAGGGAAAGGGTGGCGACGCCGTTGTACTGCCTCTCCCCCCGGCAGACGACGTGATAGCCCGCCTCCCGGAAGGCCTCCTTGGGGAAACGGCCGTCGTCCACCTTGGTCTCCTGGAGACAGAGGACATCGGGGCGGTTGGCCTCGAGCCACGCCAGGACCAAGGGGAGCCGCGTCCTGATGGAGTTCACGTTGAAGGTCGCGAGGATGAGCCTTTCCATTACCACCACCTTTTAAGCAGCACCGACGCCCGGCGCCGATACCTCTTTATCATAAAAGATCCCTTTTGGAAAACCCGCCTTTATCCAGGCGGGATCATTTTTTTCTTGACAATAGAACGACCGTTCTATATAAAGGCCCCATGGAAGAAAAGAGGAACATGAGGAACGTGGCGGCCAGGATCGGCCGTTTTTTCCGGGAAAACAGGAGGATGCCCTCGTACGGGGAAATGACGGACCTCTTGGGGGTCCGCTCCAAGAGCGTGGTCCATTTTTGGATCCGCAAACTGGTGGAGGCGGGGGTGGTGGAAAAGGACAACGCCGGGCGTCTCATCCCCACCCGGCGCCTCTTCGCCATACCCGCCGTCGGTGCCGTCCATGCCGGTCTGCCCGCCCCGGAGGAAGAGACCGTGGGTGACCTCGTGTCCCTCGACGAGTACCTCATCGAGAGGCCCGACTCCTCCTTTCTCCTCCAGGTCACGGGCGATTCCATGACCGGGGCCGGCATCATGGACGGCGACTGGGTGGTCGTCGAGCGGGACCGGCCCGCGAAGGGGGGAGACATCGTCGTGGCGGAGGTGGACGGCGAGTGGACCCTCAAGTATCTACGCCGCGAGGGTAATGATTTCTATCTGGAGGCGGCAAACCCGGCCTATGGGCCCATCCGACCCCAGGCGGGCCTGCGCCTCGGCGGCGTGGTGACGGCCGTCATCAGGAAGTACCACCCATGAAAGGACGTGTGATTATGGCGACAACGGCGACGGCCCAAGGCCTGTGGAGACGCCGGGAAGCAGGCAGGATCACCGCGAGGCGCCTGGAGGGGCTCGACTGGGAAGAGGTCCTCCTCCGGGCGGAGGGCTGGGTGAACGGCTTCTCCCGGGCCGTCATCGTCCTGGCCCTTCTCTATTTCTCCGCCGTCCTGACGCCCCTGGTCCTACCCTGAGGCCCTTCACTCCCCGATGATCTTCACCAGAACGCGCTTTCGCCGCCGGCCGTCGAACTCCCCGTAGAAGATCTGCTCCCAGGGCCCGAAGTCCAGTTCGCCTCCCGTCACGGCGACGACGACCTCCCTGCCCATGACCTGTCTCTTCAGATGGGCGTCGCCGTTGTCCTCCCCCGTAAGGTTGTGCCGGTACCTGGAGACGGGCTCGTGGGGCGCCAAGGTCTCCAGCCATCGTTCGTAGTCCTCGTGGAGGCCGGGCTCGTCATCGTTGATGAAGACCGAGGCCGTGATGTGCATGGCGTTTATCAATATCAACCCCTCACGGATCCCGCTCTCCCTAAGGCATTGCCGGACCTGAGGGGTGATATTGACAAAACCGCGGCGCGTCGGCAGGTGGAACCAGAGTTCCTTGCGGAACGATTTCACTGCCCGCCTCAGAAATTCTCCGCCAGGACCTCGTAGTAGGACTGGGGATGGAGGCAGGCGGGGCAGTTCTTCGGGGCCGTCTCCCCCTCATGGACGTAGCCGCAGTTGCGGCAATGCCATTTGACGACCGTCTTTTTCTGGAAGACCTCTCCCTTTTCGATGTTTTCCGCCAGTTTGCGGTAGCGGGCCTCGTGGAACTTCTCCACCTTGGCGATCTGGTCGAAGGAACGGGCGACTTCGGGGAAGCCCTCCTCCCGGGCCACCTTGGCGAAATCGCTGTAGATCGTGGTCCATTCCATATTCTCCCCCTCCGCCGCGGCGAGGAGGTTGGACCTCGTGTCACCGATGACCCCGGCGGGGTAACCCGCCGTGATCACGACCTCGCCGCCCTCGAGGTACTTGAAGAAGACCTTGGCGTGTTCCTTCTCGTTATCCGCCGTCTCCTGAAAGATCTCGGCTATCTGCTCGTACCCCTCCTTGCGCGCCGCCGAGGCGAAAAAGGTGTACCGGTTCCTGGCCTGTGATTCCCCGGCAAAGGCGGCCAGAAGATTCTTCTCCGTCTGGGTCCCCTTGATGGACTTGCTCATATCTAAACCTCCCTTGAATATTTGTTCTTCACTTCAGGCGCGGATCGATGCCCGTAAAGCCGCAGTCGGGCATGTAACAGGTGATGTTCAAAAACTCACAGGCCTTGCCGCAGACCGGGCAGGTCTGGGGCGGTGTGACGGTCTGGATAGTGTTGCCGCAGTTGCTGCATTTCCAGAATTGATCGGGTGGGGCCTTTTTCTCTTCCGTCATGATCGTCTCCTTCCCCCTTCATGATTGTCCATAATAAGACATAAAAACCTCATGTCAAGGAAAGAGGGACAAAAAGGTTGTCCGCCCTCCCTTTGTTTGTTAATAGACCCCCAGGAGGAACGCGAAGGTGAACATAATCCTCGGGACGGCGGGTCACGTCGATCACGGCAAGACGACCCTGGTCAAGGCCCTGACGGGGGTGGACACGGACCGTCTTAAAGAGGAGAAGGAACGGGGCATCACCATCGAGCTGGGGTTCGCCCCCCTGAGGCTCCCCGGGGGTGCCAACGTCGCCATCGTCGACGTCCCGGGCCACGAACGGTTCGTCAAGAACATGGTGGCGGGGGCGGCGGGTATCGATCTGGTGGCCCTCGTGATCGCCGCCGACGAGGGCGTCATGCCCCAGACGCGGGAACACCTCGCGATCTGTTCCCTCCTCGGGATCCGCAAGGGCCTGGTCGCCCTCACGAAGGTGGACATGGTGGACGACGAATGGCGTTCCTTGGTCATGGAGGACGTTCGCGAATTCCTCAACGACACCTTCCTCAGGGGGGCGCCCATTGTCCCCCTTTCCGCCGTCACGGGTGAAGGTCTCCCGGAATTCCTCGCCGCCCTGACCAAGGTGGCGGCGGAGGTGGAGAGAAGGGCCGATCTGGGGATCTTCCGCCTCCCCGTGGACCGGGTCTTCACCATGAAAGGCTTCGGAACGGTCGTCACGGGCACCTTGATCTCGGGCCGCACCAAGGTCGGGGCGGACGTGGAGATCATGCCGGCGGGGATAAAGGCCAAGATCAGGGGTATCCAGGTCCACAACGAGGCCGTGGAGGGGGCGGAGGCGGGGCAGCGTACGGCCTTGAACATCCAGGGTCTGGACAGGACGGCCATCGCCCGGGGCGACATCCTCACGGACCCGGGATTTCTCAGGCCCTCCCGGCGCCTGGACATCCACCTCCACTATTTAGAGGCCAACCCGAAGGCCCTCAAGGACCGATCGCCCGTCCGCTTCCACGCGGGGACCAGCGAGATCATCGCCCGCCTCCATCTCCTGGGCGCAGACTCCGTCCCCCCGGGGGGTGAGACCTTCGCCCAGCTCCTCCTGGAGAAGCCCACGGCCCTCGTGGGGGGCGACCATTACGTCCTGAGGAGCTACTCCCCCGTCACCACCATCGGCGGGGGCGTGGTCTTGGACCCCGAGGCCTCGAAGCACCGCCGCCAAGAGAAGACCCTCGAGAGAGATCTCAGGACCCTCCTTGAAGGCCCGGCGGCGGACAAGGCGGCGGTGATCCTCAATCGCTGCGGCCTCCACGGGGCGACGGAGCGCCAGATCGTCGTCCGGACCGGCATCGCCCGCCCACGCCTGAGAACCATCCTCGAGGACATGTTTTCCAAGAAAGAGGCCTTCCTCGTGGACCCCGACGAGAGATTGGCCGTGGCGGCGGCCCCCTACACGAACCTCAGGGATACGCTCCTCGGGGCGATACACCTCTACCATGAAAAAAATCCCCTCAAGGAGGGTATGCCCCGGGAGGAACTGAGGAGCACGGCCGGTGTCTATATCCATCCCCGTCTCTTCGCCATGGTCCTGAGGGACCTGGAAAAGGCGGACCTCGTCATCGTAGACCGCGAATATGTCCGTTTACCCCAGCATCGGGTGAAACTGGCGGGTGACCTGGAGGAGCTGAGCCGGATCATCCCCGCCGTCATCAAGGAGGCCGCCCTGGCGCCGCCGACGGTGAGGGAGATCATGGAGAGGTTCCCGGGTCGGGAAAAGGCCGTTCAGGACGTCCTGGCGGTCCTCATCAAGGACGGGATCCTCGTCAAGGTGACGGAGGACCTCTATTACGACCGGGGCGTCCTGGAGGACCTCAGGGAGGACTACCGCTCCCTCCTCCTGCGGGACGGCAAGGCGACACCCGCCTCCTTCAAGGAACTGACGGGCCTCAGCCGTAAGTTCATCATCGCCCTCATGGAGTACTTCGACCGGGTCAAACTGACGATCCGCACGGGTGAACACCGCATCCTGAGGGGCAGGTGAGGGGATGGGCCTGGGGGGGCTCAGGGATTCAGAAACCGTCGCGGCGGTACCGGTCCGTTTCTACGAAGGGGGCGGGTGGCGGGAAGGGACGGCCGCCCTCATCGGGGAAAGGGATCTCGAGATCTTCGTCAACGGCGTCTTCTGGCGAAGCGTTTCCTCCTCGGGCCTCCACCCGGAGGAGCTGGCGGCGGGGCTTCTCTTTACCTCCCGTGTCATCGCCGCGAAGGGGGACATCCTGGATCTGCGCCACGACGGAGAAGCAGGGAGGGTGCGGGTCGCCATCAAAAACATCCCCCAGGGCGAGGGAAGACCATCCGTGGTCCCCGGCCCCGTCCCTGACGCCCCCCTACCAAGACCACCGAAACCCGACCTCCCGGAACCGGAGACGATCCTCAGTCTCATGGAACGGATGGTGGAGGCGGCGACCCTTCACGACCGTACCCGCGGTACCCACGCGGCGGCCCTCGCCGACAGGGGCGGCCTCGCCGTCGTCCGCGAAGACGTGGGCCGCCATAACTGCATCGACATGCTCGCGGGCTGGGCCCTCTTCCAGGGGGCGGACCCCGGGGGGATGTGGGTCTTCAGGACGGGACGCCTCTCCCGGGACATCGTGGAGAAACTCCTCACCATGGGGGTGAGGGTCGTCTGCTCCCTCGGCGTCCCCACCTCCTCGGCCCTGGACGCCGCCGTCTCCGGAGGGCTTATGGTCATCGGATCCGTTCGCCGTGACCGCCTGACCCTCTTTACGCCCCAACCGGCCGGGGATTGAGGTTATCCGGGCCTTCCGCAAGGCCTTGCGGACATCCTTTCTTGACACACCCCCGCCTTGCCCATATACTCATCGCCGCCTCCGCCGGGACCTTTCACGGCCTCGGGCCCGGGGTGACTTCACAGGGGGGACCATGAAAAAAACCGTCTTCATCAAGGACATACGCCCCGGCGACAAGATCAGCGATTTTTTCATCGTCGCGGAGAAGAATTCGGCCTTTTCCCAGAAGGGGGCACCCTACCTGAACCTCCGCCTCCGTGACCGGACGGGGGAGCTGGACGGCAAGGTGTGGGATAACGTGGCGGAATTGGAGAAGCGATTCAGGAAGGGGGACATCGTCTTCCTCCAGGCCCGGGCCGTCAGTTACAAAAACGCGACCCAACTCTCCGTCCTCAACATCCGCCCGGCCCAGGAGGAAGAGATCGAGATCGCCGATTATCTGGAGGCCTCCTCGGGGGACATCGAGGCGATGTTCAGGGAACTCGGCATCTTCGTGGACAAGGTGAAATCACCTTCCCTGAGGGCTCTCCTCAAGGCCTTCTTCGATGACCAAGCCATAAGGGAAGGCTTCAAACGGGCGCCGGCGGCCAAGGCGTTTCACCACAATTACATCGGCGGCCTCTTGGAACACACCCTCTCCGTCGTGCGCCTGGTGGACATGGCGGCGGACCACTACGGCCAGGTGGACCGGGATATTCTCATCACGGGGGCCATCCTCCACGACATCGGCAAGATCCAGGAGCTGTCCTTCGAAAGGCTCCTCGAATATACCGACAGCGGCCGCCTCATCGGTCATATCGTCATGGGCGTCGAGATGCTGGACAAGAAGATATCCGGCCTGGAAGACTTCCCGGAAGACCAGGCCCTGGCCCTCCGCCACATCCTCCTGAGTCACCACGGCGTACTGGAGTTCGGCTCCCCCAAAAGGCCCAAGACCGTCGAGGCCCTCATCGTCCACCACATGGACGACATGGACGCCAAGGTAAAGGCCTTCCGCCAATCCATCGCCGGGGCCGCCGAGGACGAGGAGTCTCCCTGGACACCCTATCACCGCCTCTTGGAACGCTACATCTACAAGGGTTGAGGCCGATAAGGGGAGTGCCTGCCCTTAGAAGATAAGGATCGTCAGGACGACGAGGGCGAAGAGAAACAGGATATTGCCGATAAGCCTCTTGGAGGCGTGTTCCCGAAGGTCCTGCCACCGGACGGTGTCCTGCCGGTTCTCGAAGAGGAAGGTGGAGAGGAAATAAAGGGCGAAGACAGGTGGGACGAAGAGGAGAAGGGCCGCCACCACCCCGTGGACATGGGGTCTGGCCAACAAGAGGAGACAGGCGCCGTACACCCACAGGGCCGTGTAAATCCCCAACAGACGCGTCCTTTTCATGGCGGGATCCTAAGGGATGCCACGGACCGAAGTCAAGCCCATTCCGGTGGAGATGAAGAAAGGGACACGTCCGGGGACGGGTGGATCCGATCGCCGGGGGGACTGGCGGTGGCAGTTGGCCGCCCGGTTCCGCACCCTGGATGAGATTCCCCCCTTCATCGCCCTGGACCGCAACGAGACCGAGGCCCTGAAGGCGGTGCTGGCCGCCTACCCCCTCGCCGTCACCCCCTATTACGCCTCTCTCATCGAGGCGGACTCACCGGCCGACCCCATACGCCGCCAGTGCATCCCCGACATCCGGGAGATCCAAGAAGATCCCCAGGTCTCGGAAGACCCCCTTGGCGAGGGCGACCATTCCCCCGTCCCCGGCCTCATCCACCGCTACAGTGATCGTTGCCTCGTCCTCGTCACGAACGTCTGTCCCGTCCTGTGCCGCCACTGCAACCGAAAACGACTCTGGAGACGCCGTGCCTGGGTCCTGACGGCGGCCCGCCTGCGTCAGATCAAGTCCTACATCGCCGCCCGTTCGGGGATTCGGGAGGTCATCCTCTCGGGGGGTGATCCCCTGACCCTGCCTGACGAGTCACTGGCCCGCCTCCTCCACGCCTTCCAGGAGATCCCCCACGTGGAGGTCATCAGGATCGGCTCACGGGCGCCCGTCACCCTTCCCATGAGGGTGACGGAAGATCTCTGCAACCTCCTGCGCCGCTTTCGGCCCCTCTGGTTCAACACCCAGTTCAACCACCCCCGGGAGCTCACCCCCGAGGCGGCACAGGCCTGCGAACGCCTCGTCTCGGTGGGGATCCCCGTCTCCAACCAGTCCGTTCTCCTCAAAGGGGTCAACGACGACATCGAGACGATGAGGGACCTTCTCTACGGCCTCCAGCGCCTCTCCGTGCGCCCCTACTACCTCTTCCACCCCGAGCCGGTGAAGGGCACGGGGCATTTCCGCGTCGAGATCGAGAAGGGGGTCAGGATGATGGAAAGGCTAAGGAGGGAGATCTCCGGCCTCTGCCTCCCCCGTTACGTCCTGGACACCCCCGGTGCTTTAGGCAAGATCCCCATAAACGGCGGGGCGAGAAGCACAACCTGTGATTTCCTTTGACAAAGACGGTCGAAATGGAATAGAGACTCACCTCATCGCTTTATCACCTATCGGGGGACCGCTATGTACACTGCAAGCGATCTGAGGAAGGGTTTGAGGATCAAACTCGAGGGGGATCCCCATATCATCGTGGATTTCAATTTCGTCAAACCCGGGAAAGGCCAGGCCCTCTACCGGTGCAAGCTGAAGAACATGCTGACGGGGGCCCAGTTCGACCGGACCTTCCGTTCCGTGGATGTCTTCGAACCCGCCGATCTCCAGGAGAAGAAGATGCAGTTCCTCTACAGGGAGGAAGACAAATACTGTTTCATGGACAACGAGACCTTCGAGCAGGTCTATCTGACGGAGGATCAGGTAGGAGACATGAAGAACTTCCTCGTCGAGAACCTGGAGACGGAGGTCCTCCTCTTCGAGAACCGACCCCTCGGCGTCAGCCTCCCCAACGCCGTCGATCTCTACGTGAAGGTGGCCGAGCCCTGGGCCAAGGGCGACACCGTCGCCGGCAAGACAAAACCCGTCACCCTCGAGACGGGTTACGTCATCCAGGTCCCCCCCTTCATAGAGGCGGGTGAGAAGATCCGCGTCGACACCCGGACGGGGGAGTACCTCACCCGGGTCAAGGATTGATTCAGCCCGAGGCCCCTTGCGGGCCGTCGCCGACCTCCCGGGATAAAAGACCTTATGGCGGAAGGTGACTGGCATCTCACCCGCAAGGGGGCAAATCTGAAGACCCGCGCGGCCCTCCTGGAGGCGATCCGCCGTTTCTTCAACCTCCGGGGATACCTGGAGGTGGAGACCCCGATCCGCATCCCCAGCCCGGCCCCGGAGTACCATATCGATGCCGTCCCCTCCGGCGACTGGTTCCTCCAGACCTCTCCCGAACTCTGCATGAAACGCCTCCTCGCCGCCGGCTACGACCGGATCTTCCAGATCGCCAGGTGCTTTCGGGAAGGGGAGAGGGGGGGGCTACACCTCCCCGAGTTCACCATCCTCGAGTGGTACGAGGCCGGTGGGGACTACACGTCCATGATGAAGACATGCGAGGACTTGATCCTTTTTATTGCCGACGCCCTCTCCCTGGGGAGAACGATCTCCTACCGGGACCTGGCCATCGACATCACCCCCCCCTGGCCGAGGATCACCGTCCGCGAGGCCTTCGCCTCCCATGCCCCCGTCTCCCTGGCAGAAGCCCTGGCCGCTTCCTCCTTCGACGAGATCCTCACGGTCCACGTGGAACCCCACCTCGGTCTGGACAGACCCGTTTTCCTGACGGACTATCCCGCCGAGATGGCCTCCTTGGCCAAGCTCCATCCCCGGGACCCGACGGTGGCCCAACGCTGCGAGCTCTATCTGGCGGGCATGGAGATGGCCAACGCCTTTACGGAGTTGACGGATGAAGAAGAACAGAGACGCCGCTTCGCCCGTGAGGAGGCAAGGCGGCGGCGGGCGGGCAAAAAACCCTACCCTTCACCGGAGGCCTTTCTCGCCTGTCTTCCTTCCATGCCCGAGGCGGGGGGTATAGCCCTCGGGGTGGACCGTCTCGTCATGATCGTGACGGGGGCCGCCAGGATCGACGACGTCGTCGCCTTTACCCCGGAAAGACTCTGACTTGTTGACAAGGGGCCCTTTTTTATTTACAGGGACGCCGAGCGTCACCTACGCCGCCTGAGGGGGGGCAAGCATGAAAGAGATCCTGCAGTTCGTTGTCGCCGCGCCGGCCGGTCATTTCCAGGGCAGCCTCATGGGTATGATCCTGGGTGCCGGCCCCATGGTCCAGATGGTCTTGGTGATCCTCCTGGCCTTCTCCATCGTCTCCTGGGCGATCATCTTGACGAAGTTTTTTTCCTTCCGGGCCATAAAAAGGGAAAATGACCTCTTCTTCGACACCTATCTCAAATCCTCCCGCCTTGCCGAGTGTTTCGCCGAGACGAAGGGTTTGAGCCGCTCCACCGTGGCGGAGGTCTTCCGTTCCGGCTACACGGAGCTCGTGAAGGTGTCCCGCCCGTCGCGAGACCAGGCCCCGAACCCGGGGTCGGACCAGGGGGGCGGGACGGCGGCCACGAAGGGGGTCGACAATGTAGAGAGGGCCCTGAGCAGGGCGGTCGTGACCGAGACCGCCCGGCTGGAGGGCCTCCTCGGCTTTCTCGCCACGACGGGCAACGCCTGCCCCTTCATCGGCCTCTTCGGAACGGTCTGGGGCATCATGGACACCTTCAAGGGCATCGGCGCCCGGGGATCGGCCACCCTGGCGGTGGTGGCACCGGGCATATCGGAGGCCCTCATCGCCACCGCCGCCGGTCTCGCGGCGGCCATACCGGCCGTCATTTTCTATAACTATTACCTCTCACGGGTGAGGGACTATCAACAGGAGATGGAGTCCTTCGCCCTCGAGTTCATGAACCTCACGGAACGTCAGCATTTCCGGTCATGAGACACCTCGGGGAAAATCAAGGGGGACACCACAAGCCCCTGGCGGACATCAACGTCACCCCCCTGGTGGACGTGGTCCTGGTCCTGCTCATCATCTTCATGGTGACGGCCCCCATGCTCCAGACGGGCATCGACGTCAACCTACCCCGGGTGCAGGCCAAGAGCTTCGACGTCCAGGAGGAGAAGCTCATCCTCACCATCAACGACCGCCGGGAGATCTTCATCAACAAGCTCCCCGTGACCTTGGAGGAACTGCAGCCTAAACTGGAGGCCATCTTTTCCTCCCGGGTGGATCGGGAGATCTTTCTGCGAGCGGACCGGAACGTCTCCTACGGCTTCGTCGTCGAGGTCATGGGGGTGATAAGGAAGGCCGGCGTCGACCGCCTGGGGATGATCACCGAGTCCCCCGAAACGACCCGATGAGATTCTACGGGACGGAAAAAAGGCTGGGTTTCACCGGGGCCCTCTCGGTCTCCGTGGCCGTCCATGTCCTCCTCCTGTCCCTCACGGGTCTTGTGAAGGTCACAGCCTCGCCCCGCCTTACCTTCGGCCCCGTTTATTCCGTCAGTCTCGTAAGCCTGCCGGCGGGCCTTTTGAACGCCCAGCCCTCGTCCAGGCTGATCGGGGAGGTCACGGCCCCTGCCTCGCCCCCTCGAGGGGTCGTGAAGAGGGCGGCGGAGATGCCAAAGGAGATCTTTATCCGTAAACCCTCGACCCCTGCGGGCAGACCGCAGGAGGTCGAAGGGGCCCTCGAGGCCCTCAGGCAAAAAACCTCCACTCCTGCCCCCACCTCTGAAACCGGTGTCGAAGGGGACAGCAGGATGGGCGATTACTACGCCCATATCTGGGGACGCATCAAGGGGGCCTGGGTCCTCCCCGGCGATGTCCCGGTCGATGAACGGAGTGTCGCCGTTGTCCACGCCCGCATCCTGAGAAACGGCACCGTCGCCGATGTGGCCCTGGCCAAGAGTTCGGGGAACGCCGCCTTCGACCGTTCCGCCCTGAGGGCCCTAAAAAAGGCCTCACCCCTCCCCCCCCTGCCGACGTGGTGGCAGGGAAACAGCATGGAGATCGGGATCCGCTTCCACGCCGCCGGGGTCGGCAGACGATGAACATGAACCGTCGGTTTGCCTTCACCGTTCTTGTCCTGGCCCTTTCCATCGCCGTCCGGCTCTCGGTCGCCGGGGAAGGGGAGCGGGTATTCATCGATATCGACTCTCCCTCCTTCACGAAGATCCCCATCGCCGTGGCGGTTTTCCGGGGCCCCGCCACCCAGCCCCGGGCCGACGAGGGCCCCTACCTGGCGGACGAGGTGTCCCGCTACCTGGACATGACGGGTTTCTTTCATCCCCTCCCCCGTCGGGCCTTCCTCGCCGACCCCGCCAAGGACGGGGTCATCGCCTTTTCTGACTGGTCGGCCATCGGGGCCGAATACCTCGTCGAGGGGGAATGGCAGAGGGACGGAGAAGGCCTGGGGGCCGTCGTGCGTCTCCACGACGTCGTCAAGGGGGAAAAGGTCCTGGAGAAAAGATGGACGGAGCGATCGGGGGCGGTCAAACCCTTGGCGAGGTCCATCGCCGCCTCCATCCTCAAGGGCCTCACGGGTGACGGGGGTGTCTTCGATACCAAGATCGCCTTCGTGGTCAAAAGAGGGACGTCCTCCGAGATCTTCACCGTGGATTTTGACGGGGGCCAAGAGACGAGGTTGACGGACATGAAGGCCCTGACCCTCGCCCCCCGCTGGTCCGCCGACGGAAGGCGTCTGTCCTTCACCTCCTACCGGGACGGGAATCCCGACCTCTTCGTGAAAGATCTCAAAACGGGAGCCACCCGCAAGGTCTCCGCCCGACCGGGCCTCAACCTGTCCGGATCCTGGTCTCCCGACGGCAAAAGACTCCTGGTGACCATGAGTTTCGAGGGCAACGAGGAGATTTACGCCATGGATATCGCCTCGGGTCGTCTGACCCGCCTGACCCACGACACCGCCATCGACGTCTCTCCCACCTGGTCGCCCGACGGGAAACGGATCGCCTTCGTCTCCAACCGCTCCGGATCGCCCCAGATCTACGTCATGGACGCCGACGGCTCCTCCGTCCGCCGCCTGACCTTCGAAGGCACCTACAACACCTCCCCCGCCTGGTCTCCCCGGGGCGATAAAATCGCTTACGAGGGCCGGATTGCGGGATCTTTCCAGATCTTTCTCATCAATCCCGACGGGACGGAGAACCGTCAAATCACCAAGGGCGTCGAGCACAAGTACCCCTCGTGGTCCCCCGACGGCCGCTACCTCGCCTTCACCGCCGAGTCCCCCAGGGGCGCGAAGATCGGCGTCATGAACGCAAACGGGACCAATATCCGTTTCGTCGCCGACGGCACCAATCCGGCCTGGTCACCCGTGATACCCTGATGTTTTTCATTGACCTCCGTCGCCGGGTGTGATTAATTCGGACCCGGATTAGTCCCGAAAAAACTGTAAGGAGGGTTTGTGTATGAAAAAGAGATCCGTAGTTTTTTTCTGTGTCCTTTTGGGTATCATGTTCATGGCCCTTCTCGTGACGGGGGGGTGCGCGAAAAAACAGGTCCAGGCACCGACGGCCGAGGTGACGGAGACGGCCAGTGAAGATGCCCAGGCCCAGGCCGCCCTCCAGACAGCCCAGAAGGCCGCCGCCGAATCCATGACGGAGGGGCAGGCGAAGCCGGCCGCCGAGGCCGCCGCGAGACCTGTGGAGGCTGCGGGTGAAGCGAAAGCCGCCGCGGCCGAAAAAGCGGCCGAAAAGGCGGCTGAAAAAGCCGAGTTCCGGGATATCAACTTCGATTTCGACAAGGCAACCCTGAGGGCCGACGCCCGGGCGATCCTCAAAGAGCACGCCGCCTGGCTGAAGAGAAACACCGCCGCCCGGCTCCTCATCGAGGGCCACTGTGACGAGCGGGGGACGAGCGAGTACAACCTCGCCCTGGGCGAGAGACGTGCCGCGGCGGCCATGAAATACCTCGTCGAGCTCGGGGTGGCCAAGGACAGGATCAAGACGGTCAGTTACGGCAAAGAGAGGCCCCTGGACCCCGGGCACAACGAGGAGGCCTGGGCCAAGAACCGGCGTTGTCATTTCGTCCTCTCCGATTAACAGGGGTCGTCTGAGGCGTGTTGAGGCGTTGCCTTCCCTTCCTCTTTGTCTTGATCCTCGCTGTTGTCGGGGGTTGCGCCACGTCGGATGATCTCCGCAGCCTCCGGGCCGAGGCGGATATGAAGATCGCCAAACTGGAGGAGAGGATCGAGACCCTCCAGGGGGACAACGCGGCCCTCCGTAAAGAGATAGGCAAGATCGGTGAGGCGGTGGAGGCCTTGCGAAAGAGCGCCGCCGACGCCGGTGCCGATCGTGCGGAACTGAGGGAACAGCTCCAGCAACTGCGGGGCCTTTTGGAAACGCTCCAGAAAAGGACGGCGGATTACCGGGAGCTGAAGGAGCGCCTCGACCTGGCCTATAGCAAGGTGACCTTCATCGAGAACTTCCTGGCTATCGGCAAGAAGGAGGAACCGTCCGGCGGCAATGGACGGCCGAAGAAAAACCACGTCAAGGCCAACGGGACGGACAAGGAATCCCTCTACGCCGCCGCCTACGAGGAGTTCAAGGAAGGGCGCTACGAAAAGGCCCGTGAGGCTTTTCAGAACTTTCTGAAGTTGCACCCCCGGACGGAATACTCGGCCAACGCCCATTACTGGCTCGGGGAGTGTTACTATTTCGAGAAGAACTACGAGAAGGCCATCCTTGAGTACGAAAAGGTGATTAAGGAATACCCGGAGAGCAACAAGGTGCCCCAGGCCCTCTTGAAACAGGGCCTGTCTTTCCTCCAGCTCGGTGACAAGACGAGCGGGCGGGCCATCTTGGAGATCGTCGTCCGGGACTACCCCAATACGAACCAGGCCCGGATCGCCCGATCAAAACTTATCGAGATCAAGTAAGACAGATTCCCGTTCGGGGTAAAAGAGAGGGGGGTGAATCATCCCCCCTCTCTTTTTTTCGTGATGGGAAGACCTACCCCAGGTCGATGACCTTCACACCCGGCGGCGCCTCGGGCAGGGGCCAGGTCTCGTCGGTGACGAACTCGGCGTCCCGGAGACGCAGGGTCACGCTCCCCCTTCCCTCCCCGAGACGGATGACGAGACGCCCCGGCACCTTCAGGGGGCCGACCCGGGTGGTATCCGATGCGGTAACCGTGTACAAGGTTTCCCCTCCCTCTCCGTAGGCGATGGCCCGGGCCAGGGTCTTCCCTTCCTCCCCCAACCAGAGGGACATTACTACCCGCCCATCGGAACCGCGCCGATCCAGGCCGATCAAACCTGCCGCGGCATCCCCTCCGTCCTCGGTCCTCAGGCATAGGGCGCCGTCCGTCAGGGGTATCCGACCCGTCAAGAAGGTGACGAGATCCCGATGGTCGACGGGTACGGGCAGGAAACGGGACAGGTGTTCCCCCACCCTGCCCCGGTAGAATTCACCGCGGGATGATAGGAGGACGCGCATTTCTTCCCCCCGGACGACGAGGAGGAGATCGGAGGGACCGAGGGGGGAGACGACCTCGAGGTAGAGACGATCCGGCACCGCCGCCATGACGGCGAGCTGGAGGGGTAACCGGCGGCCCATGGCTACGGCCTCACCGTCCGCCATAGCCTTAAGCGTGCCTGTCCTATTACCGTCCCCCAGGGCCTCAACGACCCCCGGGGGGAGGGGCCGACAGGCGGGGGGCGAGACGCCCCTCTCCAAAGCGGCGCAGCCCAGAGAAAGGATCGTCAACAAGAAAACGACCAGGTACATAAGGCGGCAGCTTACCGCCCACGGGCGGGCATCAACGTTGTCGGAGGGCATCGAGCTTTTTCTTCACGGTCTCGCTGCCGGGATTCCGTTCGAGGGCCCGGCGGTAGGCCTCCCGGGCCTCCTCGACAAGACCGGCCTTGACCAGGGCGTCGCCGAGATGCTCGGCGATCGTGCCGTCCTCCGGCAGGGCCGCCGCCGCCTGCCGCAGGTAGGTCAGGGCCTCCGCCAGCCGGTTTTGACGGAAGTAGACCCATCCCATGCTGTCGAGGATATAGCCGTTGCCCGGTTTGAGGGCGAGGGCCTTCGCCACGAGGCGCTCCGCCTCATCCAGGCGGATACCGCGGTCGGCGTAGCTGTAACCGATAAAGTTCAAGGCATCGGCATGATCCGGTTCTATGGCCAAGACCTTCTCCATCTGGGCGATCCCCTCCTCGAACCGACCCGTCTTTTCATAGAGGGCCCCCAGGGAATAATAGAGCTCGACCCCCTGGGGAAAGGCCGAGATGCCGTCCTTAAGGACCTGCTCCGCCCTTGGGAAATCCTTCTGATCCTCGTGGAGGGAAGAGAGAAAGACGTAGAGGGATGGGTCCTTCTTCTCCTTCAGGGCCTGTTCCGCGACTGAGGCGGCCTCGGGCACCTTACCCTCCTTTTTCAAGATCGTACCCCAGCGGACGCGGGCCGGACCGAAGAGCTCCGAGGAGGGAGGTATGGCCTTGAGGTGCGAAACAGCCCCCGAAAAGTCCTTTAAATCCTCGCAGGCCGCGGCGGAGAGGTAGCGGTAGCGGAAATCGAGGGGATAAAGACCGACCAGTTTTGCCAGGATACCGGCGGCCTCGGCGGGCCGACGGCTCTCGAGCAAGAGGATCGCCCTGGTCATCAAGGCATCCCGGTGATGGCCCTCCACCCTCAGGACCTTCTGAAGTTCCCTCTCCCCCTCTTCGTAGCGGCGGTCCCGCATGTAAAGCTCCGCCAGCTTGACGCGGACGTTGAGACGGTCGGGATGGGCATGGAGATAATCCTGGAAGACCTCGATGGCCGCGGCGGTGTTGCCGAGCCTTTCGTAGGCCAGGGCCAGGTCGACGACGGCGGCCTCGAATTCGGGCCGGAGGGCGAGAACCTTCCTGAAGGCCTTCACGGCCTCCTGGTAGTCCCTGATCTCCATGGAGATCTTGCCGAGATAGTAGTTCCCCTGGAAGTGATCGGGTTCCGCCGCCAACATCCGCTTGAAGACGGCGACGGCCTCCGTATAGCGCCTCGTCTCGCCGTAGAGGGTACCCAGGTAGAAAAGGGCGTTGACGTTGGCGGGGTCCAGGGCGAGGGCCCTTTGATAGTGTCCCTCGGCCTTGGGGTAGTCCCGTTTGGACATGGCCAAGCCGGCGGCGATGAGATGGAGATCGAGGGAATCGGGGTTCACCTTCAGGCCCTGTTCACAGACGGCCAGGGCCTTTTCGTATTCCCCCTTCTCCACCCACGCCGATGCCAGCTCCGCCGCGATCTCAGGCGACGAGGGATCGTGGCGGAGGGCCTCCGAAAAGGCCTTCACGGCCTCGTCAGGGCGGTCGCCGAGGGCGCTCAGGACGCCGACGGTGAAATTATAAACCGCCGCCCGCGGGGGGATGGATTCCCGTCCCTCCTTCAAGACGTTTCCCGTCGCCCCCGAGACGTTGGCGCAACCCCACAAACCCAGGGTCATCAATAAGGTCACCAGGGCGAAGGCCCTGACGGTCATCACGAATATATTATCCCTCTCGGCGATCATCGCCGCAAAAATAACAAATCGTAACCTCACAGACAAAGCGAGGCGCCCCGGGTGACTTGGGCCTTGGGGATCGCCGCGCCGTGGGTGAAGCTGAAAACCATTCTGGGGCGGCTATTTTTGGTTCTCACCGCCGCAACCGCAACGACAGCCAAGGGCACCCCCCTCAGGACGAGAAACGGGGGCGGTCACTTCGTTGATTTCTTCTGAAAGATCTCCCAGCTCTTGAGGATGTCCACGGCGCTCTTGAGCTGATTGTCCGTGGTCACGTCACCGAAGGGCCTCTTTTTGAAGGCCCCCTTGGGGGAGTCCTTATCCTTCCTCTCCGGAGGGGGTTTCCTTTCGTCTCCCTGCATGAGGCCGTCGTTGTTCCCCTTTTTCTTTTCCTCGGGGGAAGGGATATGGCCTTTGAGGTCCTTCTCCCTCACGACGTAATCCTCCATGTCCGGTTCACCGGGGGAACGCTGATACTTGACCACGATGTCGGGGACGATCCCCTCGGCCTGAATGGAGCGCCCCTTGGGGGTGTAATAACGGGCCGTGGTCAGTTTGAGGGCGTCACCGTTCTCCAGGGGAATCACCGTCTGAACGGATCCCTTGCCGAAGGTCTGGGTGCCGAGGATGATGGCGCGACCATGGTCCTGGAGGGCCCCGGCGACGATCTCCGCGGCGCTCGCCGTTCCTTCGTTCACGAGACAGACGATGGGACAGGTGGGCTCGTCCCCGTTGTCCCGGGCCATGGCCTTGCTTTCCGTCCCCTTCGCCCTCCCCCGGGTCGAGACGATAAGGCCCGACTTCAAAAAAACGTCCGCCACGGCCACGGATTGGGTCAAGAGACCGCCCGGATTGTAGCGGAGATCGAGAACGATGCCCCTAAGGGGCCCTGCCTTGGACGTCATCTCCCTGATGGCCTTGCGGAGGTCCTCACCCGTCTTGTCCTGGAAGGAGGCGACACGTATGTAGGCGATCCCGTCGTCCAAGATCTTGTACTTCACGCTGGCGACCTTGATGATGGACCGGGTGATGACGAAATCCTTCAACTGGGTGTTTCCCTCCCTCATGATGGAGAGGGTCACCTTGGTATCCTTAGGCCCCCTGATCATCTTGACGGCGTCCATGATGGTGATGTCCTTCGTCGGTTTACCGTCGATCTTGATGATCTGATCACCCGCCTTGATGCCGGCCAGATAGGCGGGCGTGTCCTCTATGGGGGAGACCACGGTCAGGATATCCTTATGGATGGTGATCTCGATACCGATCCCCCCGAAGCTGCCCCGCGTCTCGACCTCGAGTTCCTTGTACATCTCGGCGGTCATGAAACTGCTGTGGGGGTCCAGGGTCTTGATCATGCCGTTGATGGCCCCTCGGAGTAGATCCTTGGCATTGACGGGTTCCACGTAGTTCTTGTCGATGATGTCGAGGACCTCGCTGAAGATCTTCAGCTGTTTATAGACGCTCCGGTCCAGGGCGGCCGAAACGGGATGGTCGCCGTAAGGGCCGAAGAAGATCAGCACCCCCGTCAACAGGAGCAAAAGGATGTACAGTGAGGTCTTTTTCGCCTTCATCAAGGGCCTCCGGGATAGATCTTTACGGATCTACCGCTTACACCCCCGGGAGGGAAATTTCCATCGCTTTTTTGGGATCAGGGGCTGATGAGGGCCGCCGTCTCCCTCAGGGAGGGGACATCCCCCACGAAGAGGACCCGCAGGCGGCGGTCGATGTTCTTTATCAAACCCCCGAGGACCCGTTTGGGTCCGATCTCCACCACCGTCCCCACCCCCAGGGAGGCCAGCCGCTCCACCGTTTCGCGCCAACGGACGGGGGAGGTCATCTGCCGCCAGAGTAATTCGGCGGCCTTCTCGGGGGAATGGAAGACATGGGGATCGAAATTGGGGAGCACGGGGATCTGAAAAGGCAAGAATTTCACGCCTTCCAGGTCGCGACGGAAGGCGTCGGCCGCCCGGGTCATGAGACGGGAGTGGCAAGGGACGCTGATCGGCAACTGAACGCACATCTTGGCGCCGAGGCTCTTGAGGCGTCCCAGGACCTCCGAAACGGCCTGGGCGTGTCCGGAAATGACGGTCTGACCCGGGGCGTTGAGATTGGCCAGGTCCGCCACCAGGTCGCCCGAGGCCGTATACTCGCGGCACACCCCCTCGATGACGGATTGCTCGAGGCCGATGACGGCCGCCATGGCCCCGCATCCCACAGGCACGGCCTCGTGGTGATAACGGGCGCGGGCGCGGACGATGGTGACGACGTCGGTCATGGCCAAGGAGCCCGCGGCATAGATCGCCGCGTATTCACCCAGGCTGTGACCCGCCAGGTAATGGGGGCGGACATGGGGCGCCTCCTGCCGGAAGGCCTCATAAAGGGCTATTTCCGTTACCAAAACCGCCAGCTGGGTGTTGACCGTCAGGTTCAGTTCCTCTGCCGGACCGCGAAAGCAAAGGTCCTTGATATCCTGCCCGAGGATCTCCCCCGCCCGGTCGAAGACCTCCCGTGCCGCCCCATAGGACCCATAGACATCCATCCCCATCCCGACGTACTGACTCCCCTGACCGGGGAAGACGAAGGCCGCCTTTACCATAGAACTTTCACTTTTCGAATACATAGGTCCCGGGGGCCTCGGTGAGGGGTGGGTGACGCTGGTTACCGAGGCCCGGGGGGCTCTTCATCCTTCCCCCCCTGGCGAGGAGCCAGGCCACCCAGTCTTCCCACCAGGAGCCCGTACGGGGATCTTGGCGCCCCAGCCAGGTCTCGGGCTCGTCGTCCTTGAGTAGCTCGCCTGCCCAATAGCGCCGCCGGGAGTATTCCGAGGGGGGGTTGATGATGCCCGTGATGTGTCCCTCGCTGGAGAGGACGTAGCGGACGGGACCGGAGACGATTCGCCCCGTCAGGAACGTCCCCCGCCATGGGCAGATGTGGTCGAGCTGGGTACCGACACAGTAAAGGGGTTCCCTCACGCGACCCAGATCGAGGGGGCGGCCGGCGATGGTCACACCGTCCGGCCGGACGAGATTGTTGTGGAGATAGAACTCCCGGAGGTAGAAGGAGCACATGGCCTCGGGGAGGTGGGTACCGTCCTCGTTCCAGAAGAGCATGTCCGACTTGGGAGGTTGCCCCCCATAGAGGTAGTTGTGGACGAAGTTGCGCCAGATGAGGTTGTCCGCCCCCAAGAGACGGAAGGTCATGCTCAGGTAACGCTTGTGAAGATAACCGTCGGTCTTCATGAGGTCCTCGACGGCGGCCACGGAACGGGGACTGACGAAAACACCAATCTCCCCCGGTTCGCTGAAATCCACGAGGGTGGAGAAGAGGGTCCAGTCGGCGACGGGGTTGATCTTCCTCCCGTCAGCGGCGGCGTGCCAGGCCATGAGGACGGCCAAGAGGGTGCCCCCGATGCAGTAACCGGCGGCGTGTATTTTCCTCGCCCCACAGACGTCACGGACGACCTCGACGGCCCTCAGGGCCCCTTCCCGCATGTAGTCGTCGAAGGAGACGTCCCGCATGTCGGGGTTGGGGTTGCGCCAGCTGATGATGAAGACGCTGAAACCGCGGTCGCGCATGTAACGGACGAAACTCGCCTCCTGGCTCAGGTCGAATATGTAGTATTTGTTGATCCACGGCGGGATGAAGAGGAGGGGGCGGTCATGGACCTTATCCGTCGTCGGCGTGTACTGGATGAGCTCCATGAGGTCGTTGCGGTAGACGACGGCCCCGGGGGTTACGGCCAGGTTCCTGCCGACGCCGTAGGATTTCTCGTCCACGATCTTGGCCATGAAGTCCCTCTCCCAGGCGTCTTCCCAGAAGTTGGCCATTCCGTCGATGAGACTCGCCCCGGCGCTGTCTATGAATCGCTGGACGGCGGACGGGTTGGTCCAGAAGAAATTAGCCGGGTTTAAGGCCCCTATGACCTGCCTGACCCAGAAGAGGGCCCGGCGCCGTTCCCCTTCGTCGAGGCCTTCGGCGTTTTCCACCATCTCCTTCATCCACCGGCCTACGGCGGCGTAATACTTGCGGGAAAGGGAGGCCTGCCTCCTCACCGCCTCCAGGAGGGCTTCCCTCGCCTCCTCGGAACCCCCTTTCTTGCCCTCCTCGGCCTTTTTCAGCTCTTCTACGGTTATGTCCTGAAGCTCGTGGAGGAGGGCGATCCAACGCCGACGGAGATCGTCCGATCTTCCGCCCCAGCATTCCTGGACCTTTTGAAAGGCATCGCAGATGCCCAGCGGATCCATCCTTTCCTACCTCTTGAGGGCGGCGGCCATCTTCTGGGGATCCGTGAGATAGACGGCCAGTTCGCCGATGGTCGTCTCCGCATTCAGGATCTCCAGAAAGACGGTGGTCTTGAAGACCTCCTCCAGGTAGGTCTGGAGGTTGACGGCCGCCATGGAGTCGAAACCGGGGATGGCACCCAGAGGGGTGTCGGCGTCGAGGGTCAGATCGCCGACCTCCGGGAAGAGTTCCACAATACCGGCGATGATCTTTTCGATAGCGCTCATGGTCCCTCCTTTATGAAATCGATCTTCAGAGTCTAATGAGGTTGGCGCCCCAGGAGAGGCCGCCGCCGAAGGCGACGGTGACCACCAGGTCCCCCCGACGGACCGCGCCTGATCTCAGGGCCTCGTCGAGGGCGATGAGGACGGAGGCGCTGGCGGTGTTGCCGTAGCGGTCAAGGTTGACGAAGAAACGTTCCAAGGGGATATCCAGTTTCTCCGCAATGCCCCTGATGATGTTGATATTGGCCTGGTGGCAGAGGAAGCAGGAGACCTCGTCCTTGGCGACGCCCGTTTCCTCGAGGAGACGCCGGATGACGGCCGGGCCCTTATCGAGGGAAAAGGCCAAGACCTCTTCACCCCGCATCCGGAAATAGGCCTGGCGCGGCGAGTTCATCTTCTCGAAGGGGAGCATCGTCCCTCCCCCGGGGACGGTGATGACGTCGGCCCTTGTCCCGTCCGTCCCCAGGCAGGAATGGATGACCCCCGCCTCGCCCTCGCCCCGGGAAAAGAGCACGGCCCCCGCCCCGTCCCCGAAGAAGGGGTAGGTGGAGAAATCGCGCCGGTTCAGGATCCTTGAGTACACCTCCGCCCCCACCAAGAGAATGTGACGGTAGGGACCCGAGCGGACCAGGGCGTCGCAGAGGGCGATGCCGAAGGCACTTCCCGAACAGACGGAATTGATGTCGAAGGCGAAGGCCTCAAAGGCCCCCAAGAGGGCTTGGAGACGCGTGGCCGTGGCGGGCTGCATCCGGTCGGGTGAGGAGGTGGAAAGGACGATGCCGTCGAGATCACCCGGCGATACTCCGGACTCCTCCAGACAACGACGGGCGGCCTTGACGGCGAGGTCGGAGGTACTCTCCCCCTCCTCGGCGTAACGCCGGCATAAGACACCCGTCTTCTCCCCGATCAGCCGCCGTGCCTCCGGGGAGAATTGGTCCAGTTCCTCGTTCGGACACGAAACAGAGGGCAGGTAACTCCCCGTGGCGGTGACAATCGTCACGCTCATCTTCTATCCCCCCATTTTTTGGGTTCATTAACACGGGGCGGCAGAACTGTCAAAGTCAAAAGGGCGTCCCGGGGCGCCGGCCGGGGGATACAAATCGAAGGGGGACGATATAAATTCGCTCCAGGTCTTTGCAGAAAACGAAGTTCCCTTCAGACCCTTTTCCCGATACTCTCCGTGACGACGCGGACAAACTCGTTGACCTGGAAGGGCTTTTGGACGAAGGCGATGCAACCCTTCTCGATGAGCGTTCTCGCCTTTTCGGAGACGCTGAAGCCGCTGTAGAGGACGACACGGACGGCGGGATCGATGGCCTTGAGGCAGTCGAAGGTCTCGCCGCCGTCCATGTCGGGCATGACCATGTCAAGGATGACCAGATCTACCTCGTCCTTCTTTTTTTCATAAATCTCCACGGCCTCTCTCCCGCCCCCCGCCGTCAGGACGCGATAACCCATGAGTTCCAGGAGCTCTTGGGTCACGTCGAGGACGGCCTTTTCATCGTCCACGACCAGGATCGTCCCGCTGCTCTCTTCGGCCTCGGCGATGGTCTCTGGTTGGGGTTCCGGTTCCAAGACGGCCTCCCGGGAAGCGGGGAGATAGATATCGAAACGGGTGCCCCTCGGCGTATCCCCGCCGACCTGGACGAACCCCCCGTGCCCCTTGATGATGCCGTAGGCCGAGGCCAGACCGAGACCCGTTCCCCTGCCCATCCCCCTCGTGGTGAAAAAGGGCTCGAATATCCGTTCCCTCGTCTTTTCGTCCATCCCCACCCCCTCGTCGGTGATGGACACCTTCGCGTACCGTCCCGGTGTCACCTCGAAGGGGAGATCGACAAAGGGATCGATTATGACATCCCGCGTCTCGATAGTGACGCGCCCCCCGGCGGGCATGGCATAGGCGGCGTTGGTGAGGATCTGGAGGAAGACCTGCTGGATCTGATCCCGATCGACCGAGACAGCCTCCAATCGGGGGTCCAAGACGGTCTTGATCTCCAGTCCCTTGCGGGAGCGACCGAACATGGCCGCTGTCTGTTGGACCAGGACGTTGAGGTCCGTGGGGACGAGGAGGTACTGCCCGCTCCTGGCGAAGCCCAGGAGTTGTTTCGTCAGTTCCGCCCCCTGGCGCACCTGTTCCTCGATCACCCTCAACCGCTCCCAATGGGGATGTCCCCGGTGCAGATCGGCCATCATGAGGGAGACGTTTCCCTGGACGGCCGTGAGGAGGTTGTTGAACTCGTGGGCGACGCCGCCCGCGAGGGTGGAGACGGCCTCCATCCTCGCCTCCTGGAGGAGACGCCGCTCGTGGCGATCTTGGGCCGCCCGTTCGATCATGAGGACACAGACACGTCCCTTTTCTCCTCCTTCCGGGGGGAGCCAGTGGAGATAAGTCAGCACGGGAAAAGTCCCGCCGTTTTTCCCTCTTGCGACGACGGTCAGGGGTGGGACCTCCCCGCCGGCGGCCAGGACGGCCAAGGCCTCCTTCACCCGCCGCCCGTCCTCATCCGTGAGGAGATCGAAGATGGTCGCCTCCAGGGGCGGCCCAACGGTCTTTAGACCGAACAATCGCCTGCCCGCATCATTGATGTAAATCAGGACCCCAGCGGGATCGGCCAGGCAAAAGACCCGGGGCGCCCCTCCACCGACCGCCATACGTTCCCCTAAAGCTGAGGTCAACGCGTCCTCCCGTCGATGATGATCCGGCGCAGCATATCCCACGCCCGCTCCAGTTCCTCCCGCTGGGACGCATCAATCGGAGGCCCCGAGGGGCCCGTGGAATAGACGATCACCGTCCGCCCCTCGGCGTCCTTGACCTCCTTCACCCCCATGTCCGACGTATCCCTCCTCCTTGCCGCCTCCTCCTGAAGGATCATCAAACGGATCGTCTCGTCGCCGACACCGGCCTTTTTCAAGGCCAGGACTTCCTCAGAGGTAAGGGACCACGCCGGGCAGGCCGTCAGCACGGCGGCCGCCGCAATAGAAAGACACCCCCAAAGGAATCTCATTTTACCTGGGTCCTTTTTTTGTATAGTGCTGATAATGGGTGACGAGCTTCGGCTTTTCCAGCTCTTCGGGACTCATCTTTTCCAGCATCTCCAAAGCGGAGATATCGAGTTTCAGCTTCTTGATCCGGGCGTCGAAGAGGGGGATGTTCTTTTTATACAGCTTCCTCTTCTCGGGATCGAGGAAGGGCTTGTCCGTCAGTTGCTGCCGCATGGCGTCCCGCTTGGCGATGAGGTCGACGAGGGTCTTCTTCATCTGTGCGAGTTTTTCCGCCCTCGTCAAGGGGGGCGCCTGTTCCATCGCCGGCCGTTCCGGAGGACCGGCAGACGGCGGGGTCGGAGTAGGTGCCGCCGCCGGGGTACGGACGTTCTGCACCCCGTAGGCCGTTTTCTCTCTCTCGTGTTCCTTCGTCTTCCTGATGCAGACGTCGATGAAAAAAGTACCCCCCACGGTGGAAAAGGGGACGACGATACTGGGACTCTTGAGGATGTGGTTGATCGTGTGGTTGCTGCCGAAGACCACGGAGGGGATGGCGGCATAGACGTTCAGGCCCTCCTTCTCCATTCTCGTCCTCGCCACGCCGGAGATCATGTTGGTGATCTCGCCCACGGCGTCAAGGACGTCGCGGGTGGGTTCCGTGTAAACCTCGCCCAACATCCGGCCGACGACGGCACAGATGCAGCCGTTGGTGAAACTGATGGCGAGGGAACCGACGGCGTCTCCCGTTATGCCGATGATCCCCGATACATCGCCTTGGGCCGCGTCGGTCTTGTTGACAAACGGTTTCCCCGCTACCGCCTCTACACGGGCCATCTTCTTGAGGACCTCGAGGGCCCCGACGATGAAGGGATTGATGTAGGCCACATCCATAAAAATTCCCTCAGTAAAGGTCCCGGCGCCAGCGTCTCCTCTTCTCGAAGGCCTCATCCACGGCCTTCAGCAGGAGCCCCGGATTCACCGGCTTGGTGAAATAGTCGTCGAACCCCGCCTCCCGACACTCCTCGACCTCAAAGAGACCCGTCCATCCCGTCATGGCATACAGGATCGTCAACGGTCTCAGGCGGCGGATCTCGCGGCAGAGGTCGATCCCGTTCATCCCGAAGAGCTTCAGGTCCAGGATGACGACAGTCACATCCCTCTCGTTCACGTGCCGGAGGGCCTCCTCGGAACCCTCCGCCAGGAGGATCTCCCGCTCGCCGTCCTCCAGGAGATCCCGCATCATCTCCCTCATGGGTCTTTCGTCATCGACGATGAGAATGGCTCCCTTCATCACCCCGTCCCTTTTCCCCCTATTCCCAAGGCAAGGCCGCCGGGCGGTTACTAACCCTTGACATTCTTATATGGGGGGTCATATTTTTTCAACCATCACCGTTGACGGAGCACGACATGACCACAGCCCCTCGCGAGACGAACGAAAGGGAAGAAAAACCGCCGGTCCTGACAGGACTCGTCGTCGGTTCCATGTTGCACCTGAGCCACGAAGGGAGGCGGCCGGTGCGCTGTCTCTTCGTCGGCATGGAGTACGGCCGCTACCTCCTCGTCAAGGTGCCGCCCCCGGCCGCCATCGGTCGCGACATGTTCGAGAAAAACCGCTTCCTCCTCAGCTATGTCCACGGCGGACATCTCTTCGGCTTCCGCTCCACCCTCCTGGGGCAGATCAGAGAGGTCGTAAGGCTTTCCGTCTTTTCCTATCCCGAGGCCCTGGAGGTCATAAACCTCCGCAGGGAGAGACGTTTCCCCTGCCTCATCGAAGGCGTCTTAAACGCCAACCCCACCCGCCACGCGAAGGACGACCGCCGCGGCACCGTGACGGACATCAGCAGGGGCGGATGCCGGTTCGAATCCCCCGAGGGGAACGGATGGGGGGGCTTGAAGGTAGGCCAATCCGTATCCCTGTCCCTCAACCTCCCTCCGGCTGGCGATACCTGCATCCTCGCCGCCGAGGTCCGCTCCCTCCACACGGACGGTCAGGAAACGCGATTGGGGTTGCGTTTCCTGACCCCCGCCGACGAGGACCAGAACCGTGCCGACGAGATCCTCTCGGCCTTCCTGGCCGCACTGGCCAGGGAAATGTCCCTCCCCTCCGGGTGATCTCACGGGGCCCTGAACATGAGGACGAACCTCTCGAACAGGTCCCGCTGAAAATGGCCGATCATCTCCTCCCTCATCAGTTTCAGGGCGGAGAAGGGATCGAGTTTGCTCTTGTAGGGTCTGTCGGCCGTCAGGGCGTCATAGACGTCCACGAGGGAACAGAGGCGCCCGTAGATGTGGATCTCATCGCCCCTCAAACCCCGGGGGTAACCGGTGCCGTCACGGCGTTCGTGATGTTGGAGGACGATGAGACGGGACTCCTCCGTCAGCTGCCTCGTCTCCAGAAGGATCCGGTAACCATGGGCCGGATGGCGTCTCATCTCCCTCATCTCCTCCTCCGTCAAACGGGAGGGCTTGTTGATGATGGCCGGGTCGACCTTCACCTTCCCCAGGTCATGGAGGAAAAAGCCGACCCCCAGGGCCATCAGGTCGTGCTCCGAGGACAAACCGAAAAAGGCCTTCGCCAGGGCCACCCCCAAAACCCCCACATTGACGCAATGGGTATAGGTGTTGAAGTCGTGCTCGGTGATGTTGATGAGATAGTGGGTGGTGTCCTCATCGTTGAGGATGAGGTTGATCACGGCGGCGATCCCTTCCTTGGCCTCCTTGATCCGCGGCCCCGACGGTTCGTCCAGGAGGTTTTTCATCATCACCAACGAATTCTCCCATACCCTGACGGCCCGTTTCTCCGCCGGCACCCCCCGTTCTTTGATCGTCGCCAGCAATTCCGCCGGTACGACGGGCCCCCGCTCGCCCTGACCCTCACCCCCGGGAGGGTGCATGGCGGCTTCGGGGGTCCGGGAAGGGAGGCGGCTCCTCGTCAGGTCGACCTCCACCTCCTGGAGGCCCGTCTCCCTGATGAGGGCGATCTCCCGCTCCGACTCCACGAGGAAGGCGTTTTTCAAGAAGGGATGTTCGTGCCACGACAGGGGCATCTTCACGAACATCCCCACCTTCAAGTCCTCTACGGGAAGGCGCATGGTTCAGCCTTCAATAGACCCCCCGGCTTCGAGACCCCACGTCTCGTCAGAAGGATTTTTCCTCCTCTTCTGCCAGAGGGATGATCTGTTCGGGGCGGAGACGCCCCTTTTCCGACGACGTAGCGGCAAGGGCCAAGGGACGCCTCGTCGGACGTCCTCCTTCCCCGCCGACTCCCTCGATACGGCGGCGGGGGCGAACCTCCGGGGGCGCCGTTATCCCTTGACGCTCTGCCTCGACGCCCATGAGGTTCCTCAGATCACCGACGAAGACACGCATCTGGGCCGCCTGGGCCGAGAGCTCCTCGGCGGCGCTCGCCGTCTCCTCGGCGTTGGCCGCCGCCTGTTGTATCACCTTGTCCATCTCGGCGACGGCCTTGTTGATCTGCTCGATCCCCTGGGCCTGCTCCTGCATGGCCGCATCGATGTCCTTGATGAAGGTGTTGGTCTTCTTTCCCTCCTCGCCCATGGCATAGAACTCTTCCAGGGTCTTGGCGATGAGGGTCATACCCTCCTTGATCTCCCTGACCATCTCGCCGATGATCTGTTCCGTGTTCCGGGCCGCCTCAGCGGACCTCATGGCGAGATTCCGGACCTCCTCGGCGACGACGGCGAAACCCGCCCCGGCCTCACCGGCCCTGGCCGCCTCCACGGCGGCGTTGAGGGCCAGGAGGTTGATCTGGAAGGCGATCTCGTCACTGGCCTTGACGATCTTGGCCGCCTTGGCCCCCGACTCGCCGATGCGCTTCATACAGGCGTCCGTTTCCTTCAGGGACTTGTGGGAGTTCCTCATGGCCTGCCAGGTCTTGTCGCCCGACTGGGTCATGAGGGCGGAGTTCTCCAGGGCCTTCTTCGTCATGGAGGACATCTCCTCGAGGGACGAGGAGGTCTCCTCGATGGCCGAGGCGGCCACGGAGGCGCCCTCGGCGAGGCTCTGGCTGGCCGAGGCCACCTGGGATGAGGCGGCGGCCACCTGTTCCGTGCTGTCCCCGAGGCCCCCTACGACGCTCTCCAGGGACGAACTCAAGGCCCTGAAGATGAGAAAGCCGCTTCCTATGACGAGGATGGCGCCCGTCACGGTCCCCAAGAGCATCACCGTCAGGATGGCACCTTCGCCCATCACGTCCTTGAGATAACCGGCCGTGGACATATAGCCCAGGGCGCCGCCCAGAACGATCAGGGCGGTGCTCAGGATACAGTTCCCCAAGATCTTCTGTTTGATCGTCATTTCCTCTCTCCCCATTTCGAATGAGCCCCCGGGAACGCCCTCCCGGCGGACATACCCGGCCGCAGCCCCAGTGGCGGCGTCAAACCGGGGTGGATTCCGGGGGCGGAAAAGGATTATCGCCCGCCGTCGTTACGCCGCCTTGCCGAGGGCGGCGAGCTCCTCGCTGTTCAAGACCTTGTCGATATCCAGGAGGATCTTGACCCCTCCCCCCGTCTTGGCCATCCCGAGGATATACTCCGTCTGGAGACGGCTGCCGAAGTTGGGGGTGTCCTCGATGTCTCCCCCCCGGATGTTGAGGACCTCGGAGACGGAATCCACGACGATCCCCATGGGGATCTTCTTGCCCGCCCCGGCGATCTCCACCACGATGATACACGTCCGCTCCGTGTATTCCATGGGCTCCATCCCGAATTTCAGGCGGAGGTCAACGACGGGTATCACCTTGCCCCGGAGGTTGATCACCCCCTTCACGTAACCGGGGGTCTGGGGTACGGCGGTGATGACCATCATGCCGATGATCTCCCGGACCTTCAAGATCCCGATGCCGTATTCCTCCCCCGCCAGGGTGAAGGTCAGGTACTTGCCCTCCCGCTCCTTAACGCCGCCTGTCTGCTCCATGACCGTTTTTTCACTTGCCTCCATGATTCAGAACCTCCTTTCGGTCCGTTGTTCCTTTTCCCTTTTCCCGTCACGCCTCAGTGCCACCCCTCGCTGAGGTTGAAGAGGCCCTCGGCGTCGATGATGAGACCGACCTGACCATCCCCGAGGATGGCGCCGCCGGCGATACCCTTGATATTCTTGAATCCCTCCCCCAGGCTCTTGATGACCACCTCCGCCTTGCCCAGGATCTCGTCCACCATGACGGCCTTGGTGCGTCCATCCCCCTCCATGACGACGACGATGGACTCCCAAGGGTCCTTGCGATGCGTCGCGGCGGCGAAGAGCTCGTCGAGACGGATGAGGGGTAGCAATCTGCCCATGACGTTGATCATCTCCCCCTTGCCGACGACATGGGAACAGGCCTCGCGGGCCGGGCGGAGGGCCTGGCGGATGGCCGTCGTGGGGAGGATGTAACGCTGTCCCGCCACCCGGACGATCATGCCGTCGATGATAGCCATGGTGAGGGGAAAACTCGTGATGAAGGTCGTACCCTTCCCCGGGAGGGTCTCGATCTCGATCTTCCCCCGCAGCTTGTCCACGGCCTGTTTGACCACGTCCATACCGACCCCCCGCCCCGAGACATCGGTGATCTTCTCGGCCGTGGAGAGACCGGGCGAGAAGATCAGGCGATAGACCTCCTGGTCCGTGAGGGCCTCGTTCTCCCCGACGAGTCCCTGGGAACGGGCCTTTTTGATGATCTTTTCCCTATCCAGGCCCCGGCCGTCGTCGGCGATCTCGATGACGATGTTGCCCCCCCGATGGTAAGCCTTGAGCTGAATGAGACCCCCTTCCGTCTTGCCGGCCCGGAGGCGCTCCTCGGGGGTCTCCAGGCCATGATCCACGGCGTTGCGGACGAGATGGACGAGGGGGTTGTAGATCTCGTCCACCATGTTCCGGTCGATCTCCGTCTCCTCGCCGATGAGTTCCACGGAGACGACCTTGCCCTTCTCCCTCGCCAGGTCCCTGACCAGGCGGGCCATGCGTTGGAAAGACTGCTTGATGGGGATCATCCTCAGGCTCATGGAGATGCGCTGGAGGGCGGAGGTGATCCGGAAGAGCTGGCTGATGTCCCTCATGAGGTTGCGGTCCGCCGCCAACTGGTTGCTGATGTCCTGCTGGATCATGGCCTGAGTGATCACCAGCTCCCCCACCATGTCGATCATGTCGTCCAGTTTCCTCGTATCCACACGGATGGTGGAGACGTCCGTGACCTGCTCGGCCTGTTTCCTCAGGGCCCGAGACACCTGCTTGGGCGTCGCCAGCTTCTGGCCGATGAGGGCCTCGCCGATCTTCTTTCCCGGTTCCTCTTCGACGACCTTGAGACCCTTCTTCAAGGCCTCCTTGCTGATGAGTCCGTCATCGACGAGGATCTCCCCGATGAGCTTGGCCGGCGGTTCGACGACCTCGCCCCTCAACAACTGGCCGACACGCTCCAGGAGTTCCCCGAGTTCCGGGAGGGGGGAAGGTTCGGCCCGGCCCTCCATCTCCTCCCTCACCCGGCCGATCAAGGTCTTCAGGGCGTCGGCCCCGTCCAGGATGACGTCGATGACGGGGGGTGTGACCTTGATGCGGTCGTTGCGGGCCCCGTCGAGGAGGTTTTCCAACGAATGGGCGAGATTCCTGACGATATCCAGGTTCAGGAATCCGGCCACCCCCTTGATGGAGTGGAAGGGCCGAAAGACGGCATTGATGTAATCCTTGTCCTCGGGGCTCTGTTCGAGGTTGAGGATGTTGACCTCGATCTGTTCGATGTATTCCAGGGATTCGGTGATGAAGTCCCTGAGCAACCCCTCGTCGTGATGATCCGGCAATATCCGACCCTCCGCGACGGGGGTCTCCCCTCCCTCGCCACCATCCGCCGCGTCCGCCGCGTCCGCGGCGTCTGCAGAAGGGGGACGGTAACCCGTCAGTTCCCCCAGTTCCCCCTCGAAGGCGGCGATGGCGGCCTCGTTTCCCCATACGCCGCCGCGGGCCCCTTCGCCCACGATCTCCTGGAGGAGGGAGAGGCCCCTCTCGAAGACGGCAAATCCTTTCTCCTTGTCCCGGACCTCGTCCATGACGGTCTTTTCGAGGAGGTGGACGAGACCCCGGACAACCCTTACGGCAGCCTCCAGGGAGAGGGCCTGGGCCTCCGTGCCGATCTTCTCCAGGATATTCAGAAACGAGCCGGCGGCGGGGATGTCGATCTCCCGCCTGTCCAGGAGGAGAAAATCCGCGGCCATGGCCTCGATCAGGGTGGAAATCTTTTGTCCTTCCATACGTTACACCATCCTTAAAATCTCCGCGGCGATGTTTTCCAAGGGTACCACCCGATCCGCCGCCCCCAACTTGATCGCCTCCTTGGGCATCCCGAAAACCACGCAGGACTTCTCGTCCTGGGCGATGGTGGCGGCCCCCATATTCTTCATCTCCTTGAGCCCCTCGGCCCCGTCGGCCCCCATGCCCGTGAGGATGACACCGACGGCGTTGGCCCCCGCGTACTTGGCCACGGACTTGAAGAGGACATCCACGGCGGGGCGCTGGTGATGGACCATGGGCCCCGTCTTCACCTCGACGTAGTAACGGGCCCCGCTGCGCCTCAGGAGCATGTGGTAGTTCCCCGGGGCGAGGAGGGCCGTGCCGGGGACGACGGTATCGTTGTCCCGGGCCTCCCGGACATTGATCCGACAGAGGTTGTTGAGACGCTCGGCGAAGGCGGCGGTGAAATTGGCGGGCATGTGCTGGACGATCACCACCCCCGGGGAGTTGTGGGGGAGTTTGGTCAAGACGGCCTTGATGGCCTCCGTCCCCCCCGTGGAGGCCCCGATGGCGATGATCTTGTTCGTGGTCTGGCTCAGGGCCTGGGGCGCCTCCACCGCCGCGGCGGCACTGCCGACGTTTCTCTGGTGGGGGACGATAAACCTGGCCCGGGCGGCGGCGCGGATCTTTTCCACGAGCTGGGCGCTCATGTCCCCCACGCTGTACGACCCCCCCGGCTTGGCAATGACGTCCACTGCGCCGATCTCCAAGGCCTCGAGGGTCAGGGAGCTCCCCTCCTTGGTGAGGGAGCTGACGACGACGGTGGGGACGGGGTGGTACTTCATGAGCTTCCTGAGGAAGGTGAGACCGTCCATCCGGGGCATCTCGATGTCGAGGGTGATGACGTGGGGATTTAGGTTGACGATCTTGTCCCGCGCCACGAAGGGATCGGGGGCGGAACCCACGACCTCGATATCGGGGTATTTCGCCAATTCCTCCGTGAAGATCTTGCGCACGATGGCGGAATCATCGACGATGAGCACCTTGATCCGGTTCGCCATTCCTTACCCTCTCTCCGCTTTTTTTAGAAATCCCCTTCTTCTCCCTCGCCCCCTCCCCCGTAGACACCGTCTTTGAAACCCAGGACCGTCTGGAGGGTGTTGCGCAGTTCCTCGGGGAGGAATGGTTTCTTCATGAAGGCCCGGGCCCCCAGGCGTAAGACCTCGTCCATCCGCTCGCGGCTGGCCTCGGTGGAGACGACGACGACGGGGATCCGGCGGTAGAGATCGTCGGCCTGGAGGGTCTTGATCATCTCGATCCCGTCCATCTCGGGCATGTTGAGATCCGTGATGATCACGTCCACCCAGCTTTCCGCCAGGACGGCGAGGGCCTCCCTGCCGTTCTGGGCCTCGTAGCAGACATCGACGTCGAATCCCGAGAGCTTGAGGATCTTCTTGATCACGGCCCTCATGGAAAGGGAGTCGTCGACGATCATGACGTTGCAGGACATGTTTTTCCTCCCCCCTCAAAAGGGTGTCCCCACCTCTTTATATTCACTCCATCTTTCTGTAAATACTCGGCTCCACGTATCGAAACGAGTGTCTGAGACCCGTCAGGCTCTCGGAGTGACCTACGAAGAGGTACCCCCCCTTGACAAGGCACCGGTAAAACCGCTCCACCACGGCGTTCTGGGTCTCCTTGTCGAAATAGATCATCACGTTCCGGCAGAAGACGACATGGAACCGAAAATCCGCCGGCGGCTCCTCCATGAGGTTGAAACGGCGGAACTCCACCAGGTCGCGGACCTCTTTCTTGACCCGGTAATACCCCGCGGACTGCCCCGTGCCGTACTGGAAATAGCGGTAGAGGATGTCCCGGGGGATCCTCTCGACCTTCTCGGCGGGATAGATGCCCGCCACGGCCGTCTTGAGGACCCGGGTGGAGATGTCCGTGGCCAGGATCCTGAAGTCGCCCCCCGCCAATTCCGGCGTCTCCCTTAGGGCGATGGCGAGGGAGTAAGGCTCCTCGCCGGTAGAGCAGCCGGCGCTCCAGACCCTGAGGGTCTCACGTCGTCCCCTGCCGCCCCCATTGAGGATGGGGGGCACGAGGTACCGGAGCTTTTGGAAGTGTTTGTCCTCCCGGAAGAAATAGGTGAGGTTCGTGGAGAGGGAGTCGATCATGACGATCAGCTCGTCCTGACCCTCCGGCGTCGTCACGTGGCGGTAGTAATCGGCGAAGGACTTGAAGTTCCCCTCCCTGATCCGTTTCCCCAAGCGGGCCTTCACCAGTTCCTTCTTCCCGTCGTGGAGGTTGATCCCGCAGAGGTCGTAGACGAGCCTGCTGATCTTCTCGAAATCACGCTCCCGCAGCTCCGGGTACATCGTGCCCCTTATCTCTATCCTTCTTTAGAAATCCTTGAATTCCCCTGACTTATCGGGTAGGGCCCGGGCGGGTTTCCCGCCGGAGACCTTCGCGCTCACCTTTGCGGTCCGGACGGCGGGACCCTTCGCAACCAGGGCCTCCCTGACTTCCCCCTCTCCCTGACCGCCGATGATCGTCAAGAGCTCCTGGGCCACTTGATGCATCTGCATGGCCTGGGCGTTCATCTCCTCCGCCGCCGAGGCCGACTCCTCGGCGTGGGCCGCCGTCTGCTGGGTCACCTTGTCCATCTCCGCCACGGCCCGGTTCACCTGGTCGATGCCCTGGGCTTGTTCGGCCGAGGCGGCGGAGATCTCGCCCACCAGCTCTCCCACCTTGGCGGCGTTGGCCGAGACCTCGGCGAAGGCCTCGCCGGTCTTGGTCACCGCCTCGGAACCCTCGCGGATCTTGTTCACCGTGTCCTCGATGAGGACGGAGGTGTTCTTCGCCGCCTCGGCGGCCCGCATGGCCAGGTTACGCACCTCCTCCGCCA
>ERZ795050.934-NODE-934-length-41605-cov-7.861901_pt1 | contig 41605 bp, 34 predicted proteins | sample MGYA00375134_ERZ795050 | MGnify/ENA primary metagenome ERZ795050 (study PRJEB30179, sample SAMN05720221) | activated sludge metagenome | isolation source: Anaerobic digester | place: Japan | collected 2015-05-26 ... | reverse complement strand
TCGCGGGTCGGTGCGCGAGCTGCGAGTGAGCCCCGAGGGTGACTATATCGCCACGGTTGGCACGGATGGGAACTGCCGGGTGTGGAACACCGCCTCGTCCGCCGCCGCACCGTTAATCCTCTCCGTTCCCGGCGGTGGGGACGATCGCGGAGCAGCCGCCTTTCTCGACGACGGTGCTCACATCGCCTGCGGAGGCACGGGCGTCGTGGACATTGTTTCCCTTCGTGACGGCACCCTCGTGCGCCGCATCCCGGACCGTCAACATGACATGCTGTACGAAGGCAGCGATTTCCAGACCCTGGGCAAGACTCTGAAGGAATCGCGGATTCTCAGTCTCGACGCCCGCCCGGGCGGACGCCACTTGCTTGTCGGCACGGATAGCGGCGTGATGGAGATTGACTATTTGCGATGCAGGATCATGTGGCGGCAGAAGGAGCGCGTCGGTCCGATCGCGACGCTGGTTCGGTATCTGCCCGACGGGGAGCAGTTCATCGTGCAGGACGACTCGTGCCGGTTGACGCTTTACGCCGGGCACAAGAGCGTGTGGTCGATACGGCCGGGCGAATCCGGACCAGGCGGCCGCGGGTTGGTCAAGCTGACCGCGGCGGAGTTCACCAACGACTCGGCCTACCTGGCGGCCCTTGGGTCCGACGGGAGTTTCCGAGTGCTGCGGCTGAGCGATCAGAAGGTGGTGCAGGAGCTTGCTCCCGGCAAGCTGGACACCGCGGGGTTGGCCCTCTCGCTTGAGCGAGCCAGCGCATGGGTGGGCAGCCAAGGCAACGTTGAGCGATTCACGCGGTTGGCTCTCCCCCGAGAGATGACCTCCCCAAAGGTGGCGATCGACTAGGGCTCTCGAGGTCTGCTGACGTCATAGTGAGTGAAACCGGAGGAACGAAATCGAAGACCTGGCGCGGCGAGTCGAAGATCCATCCCCCAGCGCGAGGCAGGCGTGGGGGACGAATGAAACCGGAAGTCCCGATCTGGTGTCTGAAACGGCTTTGACGTTTTTCCGGGGCGGTTGGACCCAGGGCAAGTCGAAGGTAAGATCATGTCCGTCATCCCGCAGGTCGTGCGAAATTGAAAGGGCGCGGAGGAACACTCCCATGTCCCGGAGATGCATTCTGTTAAGGCGTTTGGCGTCGTGGCCGGCGGTGATGTTCTTCTTGGTCGTGGGATGCAACGAGAGGCCGGGGTCTGACGGCAAGCATTCGCCGGGGACTTCGTCTCGGCCTGATAGCAGCGGACAGGCGTCCGGCGTGACACTGGAGCTTTTCGTCGGTTCGGCAACCAAGCCGCCTGTCGAAGAGGCGGCACAAGTCTACGAGAACGCGACTGGAACCAGGATGCTGCTGCATTTCGGCGGGTCCGGCAAGATGCTGGCGGAGATGAAACTGGCCCGCAGGGGCGACCTGTACTTTCCGGGGTCATCGGATTTCATGGAGATGGCAAAGCGGGAACGGCTGGTCCTGCCGGAGACGGAACGTCGTGTGGCCTATCTGATACCGGCGATCAACGTTCCGGCCGGGAATCCCAAGGGCATCAAGGGGCTGGAGGATCTGGCAAAGCCGGGCGTGAGAGTGGGTATTGCCCGCCCCGACTCGGTTTGCGTAGGGCTCTATGCGGCAGAGGTGTTGGAGCGGAACGGTTACGCTGCTCGGGTCAAGCCCAACATCGTCACCCATGTTGAGTCGTGCGAGAAGACTGCTCAACTCGTGGCGATCGGTTCAGTGGACGCGATTCTCGGTTGGGAGGTGTTCCACTACTGGCAACCGGACAAGATCGAAACCATCTTGCTCAAGCCGAACGAAGTCCCCCGTATCGGCTACCTTCCCATCGCCGTTTCGGTCTTCAGCAAAGAAAAAGAACAAGCATTGAAGCTTATCGAGTTCCTGGTGAACGGCCAAGGCAGGGAGTCGTTTCGACGATGGCACTACGTCACGACGCTGGAGGAGGCGCGCACGTACGCGCTCCCTGATACTCCCGTCGGCGGCGAATGGAGACTCCCTGAGGAATGGTAGTTGCCGCCCGGCGGCTTCTGGGTGCTCAAAGAGACATGATCAGAAACCGATTTGATGCGATCTTGCTGACGGCCGTGGGTGTGAGCACCACGTTGATGCTGATGCTGATTCTGGTTCAGGGCGCCTACACCGGCGCCAAGGCGCCGCTGCGGGCATTGACCGAGCACGACGTCCAGCACGCCATTTACCTCAGCTTCATAACGTCGGGCCTCGCATCAGTCGCTGCGATCTTGCTGGCCATTCCTACCGGCCTGGCTCTGGCTCGCATCCAGTTTCCGGGACGATGGCTGGTGGAGAGCCTGCTGATCGTGCCTATTGTGATGTCGCCGATCAGTCTTGGCGTGGCGCTGCTGCTTATCTTTCGAACCGAGGCCGGAACGTGGATAGAAGATCACCTGATCCGTTTCGTGTTCGAGGTGCCGGGGATCATTCTGGCCGAGTTCTTCCTGGCGTACGCCATCTCGGTTCTCGTGGTCCGCTCGACGTTTTCGGCGGTCGACGCCCGGCTGGAGCAGGTGGCGCGCTTTCTGGGCTGCACGCCCTGGCAGGCTTTTCGACACGTCTCACTGCCGCTGGCTCGAAACGGCATCATTGCGGCGTTTGTGCTGGGCTGGGTTCGCGCTATGGGCGACTTCGGGGCATCCTCAACCATTGCCGGCGCGGTGAAGGGCAAGACAGAAACGATGCCGGTCAGCATCTACCTGAATCTGGCGTCCGTCAGCCTGGATCGCGCCATTGCGCTCAGCCTGGTCCTGACGTTCGTCACGGTGGTCGTGGTGATCATGGTGGGCCTGCTTATGCGGAGAAGCTCATGATCCAGGTCTGCGACGTCATTGCCCGATACGGGTACTTCTCGCTGAAGAAGGTGAGCCTGTTGATCAGTGCGGGCGAATGCTTCGCGCTGATCGGACCATCCGGTGCGGGCAAGACCCTCCTGCTTGAAACGATCATGGGCGTCAAGCCGCCCGCTCACGGCCGCATTCTTGTCGAAGACGCGGATATCACGACCGCGCCTCCCGAACAGCGTCGTTTCTCCTACGTTCCACAGGATCTTGCGCTGTTTCCCCACCTGTCCGTACCCGAGAACATCGGCTTCGGGTTGCGCATCAGGAACACGCCCTCTACGGAGATCGACCGCCGGATACGCTCGGTTGCGAGCATGCTCCGTATCGAATCGCTGTTGAGCCGGCGGGATGTCCGGAGCCTCAGCGGCGGCGAAAAGCAGAGGGTTGCGCTGGCGCGAGCACTTGCCGTGGAGCCTCGCGTGCTGTTCCTGGACGAGCCGTTCGGGGCATTGGACACCTCGACGCGGCGGCAACTCCATGTGGAGATGCGCGACGTTCAGCGTCGGCTGCGATTGACGACCGTTCTGGTGACGCACGACCTCGATGAAGCATTTGCCTTGGCAGACCGGATCGGCATCATGATTGACGGCGGGATCGAGCAGGTTGGACAACCCCGGTTTGTCTACGAGAACCCGGCAAACCTGCCCGTGGCCAGGTTTCTGCTCGTCGAAAACATTCTCCGCGGGCAATGCGTTGGAGCAGGGCCGGCGGAGGGTGAACGGCTCTTTCGAGTCGGGGATCTTATGATTGCGGCTGCCCATGGCGAGCCGATCACGCCCGATCGAGCCTGCTGGTTGGGGATCCGGGCACAAGACGTCGAAATCACACCTGAGGTTGCCGACGGCCCCGGTTCGTGCACAGAGGAGGGAAGCCCCGCGGTCATCGAGGCGGTCCGACGGCATGCCTGTACGTGCACGGTGCTCATGCGATCGCTTTCAGACCAAGTGCGGCTCGAAGGGCAGTTGTCGAGCCGGCGAGAAGCAACGATGAGGCTGGAACCCGGGCAACGCGTGCGAATCCGGATTCCATCCCGACGCGTATTGATATTCCCCGGCGAGGATGCGGCGCCGGTTGCCGCCGGCTCGTCGGGGTAGCATACACGAAGTCGGTCGTGGGCCGCCGCCAATCCGGCGGTCGGCCGTCCGTACGGTCGTCGAACAAGGCGGGTTTCTTGAGGTTGCAGGAAATGTCAGTGGGCCAGGCTCGAGGTCGAACGCTGAAACTGCTGGGTCTGATCGCCGTCATTATCGCCATGGTACTTCTTCTTCGACTGAAGGGCGAGCAGAAGAAGACGCTGCGGGTGTTCGCCGCGGATGCCCTGGCACACAGCTTCACCCGCATCAAGAGCGAGTTCGAGAAGGAGCACCCCGACGTTAACATTGAGCTTGAGTTTCAAGGCAGTGTGGTGCTCCTGCGACTGGTTCCGCTGCGCAAGTGCGATGTGGCGGCGGTGGCCGACGCCCGCCTGGTCGAAAGAATGCTCAATCCGCATACGGCCACATGGGTCGTCAAGTTCGGCACCACCGAGATGGTCATCGGGCACACCGACGCCGGCAAGTATGCTTCAGAGATCACACCGGACAACTGGTACGAGATCCTGCTGCGAAAGGACGTTCACTACTCGCACGCCGACCCCACTCAGGACCCTTGCGGGTACTTCGCGATGCTTTGCTGGAAGCTCGCGGAGAAGCACTACGCAACGAAAACCGGTCATCGCCGACTTTACGAGGAACTGAAGGCCGGTTGTGATCCGAGGCACGTCAAGGAGGACGCCCTGACCTTGCTGTCGTTGCTGGAAACGAGCGCGGCCTATGATTATGCGTTTCTGTACCGCTGTCACGTGGTTGATCACCATCTGCCTTTCGTAAGTCTGCCGCCGGCCATAAACCTCGGTGACCCTGGTCTTGAGAGTCAATATGCGAAGGCCCAGACCGAAGTGCCGAGTTACCGCGGAGGTGTTGAAACCATATCGGGTTCCTGCGTTTCGTTTGGCATCACCATCACGGAGGGCTGCCGGAATCGAACGATTGCCCAGGAGTTCGTCCGGTTCGTGCTTTCGGAGAAAGCCAGGGCCATCCTGAGAGACTCTGCGATCGTGCCCCTGGACCCGCCCGTTGTGCCCTCATGGGGACGAATTCCCGCGTTCCTTGAGGGGACGGCGGTGGCGGAGAATGGGCCTGTCACCACCTCTCAGGCAGCCATGCTCCGGCGTTGAAGAGGGCGCCAAGGCGTCGGTGGGGACAAGCTGTCAGGGCCAGAGTTGATATTGGTCCGTGGTTGTGCCATTCTGTGTTGACAGGCCGGTCGCGGAGCGGGATTCTTGACGTCAACCGTTGGATGGATCATGGGCATTGAAGTCGGTGCGCGGCGTGTCCCTGGGAACTCAAGCGCGCAGGACCTGAATGGCCGCCCGCTTGGGTCTGAAGATCGGCCTGCGACCTTGCCGTCCGCCGTTATGCAGAGGTGAGGAACGGTCATGGCAGCTTACTGCTTTCGTCGCGTGGTTTTGTCTTGTACGTTCTTTGTTTCAGGCGTCTCGTGGGCCTGGGCAGGCAGTATCGCCGGATACGCCCATGATTTCGACGACGCCAGCCTGTATGAGATGGAAATCACCCAGTGCCGCTCGGGAGAGAGCACCAACCTGGCCTGGGCGCGGATCAGCAACAACGGCTATTACGAGATCAAGGACCTGGCGGCCGGCGAGTACTCGCTGGTCCTGGGCGACTTGTACTATTTCCGGCCGAAGCTGTTTAGTTTTGTTCCGGTTCGCGAAGATATCGTCACGCCGGGAACGTTTCAGGTTGATGCCGCATATTTCGTCCGTGTGCGGGCGACGGAGAAGAGCCCGGCCTGCCGCGAAATCCGGCAGACGTTTGTGGCGACCGGCGACGTGGTGAAGGTCACCGTCTGGACCTTCGACAACGCGGCCTTGTACTGCTCAATCCATGATGCAATCACGCACGAGCGGATCGGGCCGGCCCGTGACCAGGCCGTCGATGCCGCGGATTCCTTCACCTGGCGACACGGCGAGGTTCCGGCTTTGCCGGGGCAGTCGTACTATGTCAAGCTGTGGCGGCCGGATAACGGCGAGTTCAGCCTGTCGGTCTGCGAGAAGAAAGGCGGCCGGTCCTACGGTCCCGGGCATGCGTTTTACGACGGCCGTCCGGAGCCGCAAGCGGACATCCGCTGTGTCATCGAATGCGACGACGACGGGTTGTGGACGATGGCTCAATGGCAAAGAACCGACGGCAAAGGCCACGGCAGCACTCACATCGGGCAGACTTTCAAGGCGATCGGGTCCTTCGTCAACGTGGTGACACTGTTCGGCACCGCGATCGAGGGCCAATACGTGAGGACACGATTCAGCATTCACGAGGACGGCCCAGAGGGCAGGCAGGTTGGCCCGACCAAAACATGCCATCCCTGGAATTATCGCCCGATGGGACAGGTCTACTCGGTAAGCTGGCAGCCGGGCGAAGTACCGGTCACCTCCGGCCGAACATACTATTTGAAAGCCCTTGCCGACGAGCCCGGACTCTTTGCGTTTACGAACAAACACGACGGCTATCCGCTGGGCCGTTGCTACTTCGGCGGCACTGCGGGGCCGGAGAATGAGGATCTCTGCTTCACCGTTTTGGGTGAGGCTGAGTTGCACAGTTCGCTGAGCACACTCAAGGGCACGGTCAAGACCCTGACAAACAAGGCGATCCCGGGCGCGACGGTCACATTGAATCCCTGGGGTTACTCGGTGAAGAGCCGCCCGAACGGCGAATACACCTTGTCGAGAGTGACCGCGGGCCGATATGCGGTCTGCTGCTCGGCCGACGGTTATCGGCCGAGGACCTTTGTCGTGACCCTCAGACCGGCAGCGACTCACGAGATGGACTTCACACTGACATCTCTTACCGGCCCTTGAGATAAAGGTCGAAGAACTCGGTCATCCGCTCCCAGGTGATGTCGAGTTGAAGCCGATGGTCCATGGTGCCGGAATCGCAGAACAGCGGTACCGCGGGATCAATAAAGCCGCAGTGATAGCCGCCGATGAGAACAAGGAGTTGCCGGGGTGGATTGGAATTGTCGTACATTGGCTGAGTGTGAACCTCGAGCGGCGTGAAGCTATCCTGCGAGCCGACGATGTAGCAGATCGGAACGTGGATGCTCGCTGCGGCGGCGATGGCCGAGTCGGGCCAGGTTTCCGCCGGCGAGAGGGCCACGACCGCCTTGATGCGATCGTCGGCGGCGGCCGCCAGGAGACTCGCTCCCCCTCCCATCGAATGACCGGCGACGCCGAAGCGCTCCGTATCGATCAGCCCGCAGAGCCACGAGTCCTGATCGACGTTCTGCTGTTCAAGGTAGGTAAGGCACTGTCGCATGTCGGCAGCGAACTTCGGGTGGCTGGGAAACAACCGGGTTTGCGAGGCGGAGGCTATGACCACGTATCCTTGCGCGGCCAGATGGTCCAGGGTCGAGTCATACCACCGCGGGCGAACCAGCCAGCCATGGCCAAACGTCACGGCCGGATATGGGCCGCCGGTCGGGTCAACGGGGGCATCTCTGCCGGTGGCGAGCGCCGGATAGTAGAGCAGGGCACTGAAGTGAGTGCCGTTGGCCCGCTGCACGCGCACGATGGTCCAACCGGCCGCAAAGGTCGCGGGAGTTGAGGGCGAATCGACCCACAGCGGCGCGCAGCCAGGCAGACTGAGCACCGTGCTGCAAGCGATGCCGGCAGACGCAAGACTCCTCGCCAATCTGCAGGAGAAGCCGCTGACCATGGGGATTGATTATACAACATCACGACTGTCCGGTCATACCTCGAACAACACCCATTATTCATGGACCGCACCTGTTTTTTGCATCGTGGACTCTGAGAACACTCGACAAACAGGGGTCTTTCGAGAATCGTGGCGCTCCGTGTTTGCGGCACTTCGTCCGGATCCCGGCGGAGCGGATAACGATGCTTGAGCTTGGCCGTCAGCACGTGACCGTCTCGGGCAGACCGGCACGGCCGGTAACCTGGGCGAAGATCATGCAGAGCAGTCGATTCATGCGCGAGAAGCTGCGCACGCGATGCTGCTTCTCGTACCGATGGACGGCGTTCACGAAGGCCCCGTCGCGGCAACAACTCGACCTGCCGGGCGAAAACGGTTTGACCCTGGTTCACAGGCGGCTTCTGGGGACGAAGTGTCCCCAAGGATGCCCGAAAGGGGGGCACAACCGGAAGGCCGAATTGAAATCGTGTACCCCCTCCTGCGGCGAGGGAATCCTTGAGAATCAGGCATTTGATACACAATCGGGCCGTCTCAGCCGGACAGTAATAACGTCGAGCACAGAATCGAGGACGATGTGCGTCTTGCCGTGAGCGGCGGACTTCACCATTGGCGAGGTGCCGGCTACGGCGGTGAAAGCGATTGATGAAGAACCCGGAAGCGGTCAGGTCGACACAAAGCCAAACGCCGCGGCATGACCAGGCTGAACCGGATCAATCGGCCCCGGCTGCGGCGAGGGCGGCGTCCAGGATCGTCCGGAACTCCTCGACGGTGCGGAATCCGGCAAAGGGCCGGCCATCGACGAAGAAGTATGGCGTGCAGCACACCCCCAGTGCCTCGGCGGCAGCCCGTTCGGCGTCAATCTCGGCCGCCTTGACCTGGCCGTCCAGGCACGCGTCGAACGCTTGGGTATCCAGAGCCAGTTCCACCGCGTAGGACTTCAGGGCCGCCACGCTCAGGTCTGCCTGGTTGGCATACACCAGCTCGCGGTATTCCCAGAAAGCTCCCTGATCGGCCGCACATTCACTGGCCTGGGCCGCCACACCGACAGGAGCGTAGGCGCTGCGGAAGGGCCGGTGTCGCGCGATCCATCGGACTTTGCCAGTGTCAACGTACTCCTGTCTGAGGGTCGGCCAGGTTTCCCGCGCAAACTGCCCGCAGTGTGAACACTCGAAGTTGGCGTACTCGAACACGGTCACCGCCGGCCGGCCGACCGCCAACACGTGGTCATCATCAGCCAACTCGGGAACGCATGCCTGCGGCTGGATGGGGACACATCGTTGACCCAGCGCAAGAGCAGAAACCGCCAAGCCGAACAGCAGCGACCGCGCACGGCGCCTACTGTCCCGCACACTTTCAGCATTGAAGTCCATCATCTTGTACGCTATCCCGCAGTGCTTATTCTTGGCTTTTCGACCGGATCACCGCGCCGGCTTTCTTTGCGAGAATCGGTCAGTCTACCGTTCAACGTGTTTGCAGCCAAGCAGTTCTCGCCAGATCCCTCTTCGTGCAAACGGCCCTGCTCCGGCGATCACCCAAAACGTGCCGGCAGCGCGTTATGCAGGACAACGCGACGGAATCCACCGAGCTGGTGCAGTGGGCTTCGGTTCATTGGTTCTCTGGAACATCCATAGCCGTCGTTCAGCATCCGAACGGATCTTGGGGCGGCTGGGGGTCGGCCGGGGCAAAGCGGTCATGGCCGTTGACATGGTTCGCCGGCGCTGTCATGATCGCAACCGCAGTGCTCTTGCCCTGGGCGTGTCACAGGCATGATCGTCGCCCAAGACAGTCATGACGGACCTTGGCGGGTGCGGCTACGGCGAGACGGGGGCGGGACGTTCTTGTGCGGGAGGGCATGAGTGCTCCGTCCCTGAGGCGGATTACCTTTTTGCGGGTCGCAAACAAAGCGCACTGCGATTCAGAAAGATGCGCGCAATCCGCGCAGATTTCTGGCCATAAGGCTCTGATGAGCGTCTCTTCTGATCAACCGGCAACGGCGACATGCGAGTGGAACCCGGTATTAAGGCGATCGCGACGTTGCTGCAGATCGTCCACCCGCTTTTCGCCTTGGTTGCCCTGGGTCAGGCGCCGCCGACGACCGCCCCTGCCGCGGGCGAGACCCCTGTATCCGGCGAGCGGCGATTATTCGGCATCAACCTGACGGACCTGTACGTTGGAATCGAGGGCGAGTACGCGCAGCGGCGCGTCCGTTATGGCGGTGAGACGAGCGACTACCTGCATGAGAACCGTGATTTTCGGCTCTACGAACTCGTCGGGGCCGGATTGGCGGGGCATATCTACGACGCCAACCTTATCGAGTACCGGGCAACGTTGGAATTCGGGCTATCGCAGACCCGCTTCACCGAGCAGGCGGACGGCGTGAGCCGCGAGGAGAATCAAAGCGACGGATTCCTGCACGAATACGACGTCTCGCTCGACGTCCTCAAGGCCAAGCCTGTTTCCTTCAGCGTTTACGCCAGGCGATCGGATCATCGGCTGCCGCGTCGTTTTCTGCCTTCGCTGCACGAGATCGATACCAGCGCGGGTATATCCTCCCTGATTATCGCGGGGCCGACCACGACGGAGCTCGGCCTCGAATGGAGCGACGTGAGACGTCGGGGAAACCGGGACCGTCTGGATGACGAGGAGCTTGAAGTGAGCCGCTTCTACCTCGACCATACCTGGGCCATCTCCCAGGACCAGAAGCTGCGGGTTCAATATGATCACGATCGCGAGGAGAGCAATTACCAAGGCGACAGCTACAACTACGACAGCCGCCGCGACGAACTTCGTCTCAGCCACGAGCTGGCGTTCGGGTCGGCCGGGCAGCACCGACTGGACACGTTGCTGCGTTACGGCCAAGAAGACGGCGATTGGGCCCGCGACGAGATCGAGTTCCTGCCTCGCTTGTCCCTGGCGCATACCGACAAGCTGAAGACGGTGTACCGGTACAACCTCTACCGCTTTCAGCAGGACGCGATTGATATCACACAACACAAATTCGACGTGGAAGCCCTGTATCGACCGCGCGAGGACCTGCGGATCACTGTGGACACGTTCGGCCTGTACGAAGCGGCGGACGACGACGTCGACTCTGTGGAGTACGGCGGCGGGTTTGACGTCAGCTACGTCCGCCCGACCTCGTCCGGCGAGCTGACCATCAACCTCGCTTCCGCGTTTGAGCGAACCGAGGTCCACGGGGACGCCGGTCGACGCTACGTCCTCTCGGAAGGGCACGTTCTTGGGGGTTCCAGGCCCGTTTACCTCAACCAGCGGGGGATCGTGCCCGGATCGATCCTGGCGCACAACGAACGCCGGACGAGATACTATGTTGCGGGTAGCGATTATCTGGTTACCGATCTCGGACAGCTCGTGCGAGTCGAGCGAATTCCCACGGGCCGCATCGAGGACAACGAGGTGGTGTACTTCGACTACCAGTACATCATCCCCGCAGAGGCAAGTATGAACGAGTTTCGCAACTCCTTCCTGGTTGAACACGCCTTCAAGTTCGGCCTCACGCCCTATTACACACTGGAGAGCCGCTGCGAAGACGTGAACACGAGCGAGGCAACCGCCTGGCGACGACACGACAGCCACCGGCATCGTCTCGGGTCGCGATTCGACCGCGATCGCTGGTCAGCCGGTGCAGAGTATGAACTGTATGACGACAGCACCGAGCCATATGATGCCTGCCATTTCACCGGCCGGGCATCGCTTATCCGCACGGCCGACCACTCGCTCGACGTGACAGGGGAGCTGTCGCGATACTGGTTCGAGGGAGGTTGGGATCGCCGCCGCGTCTGGTGGCTGGATATTGATGTCAAGGACCGCTTTCGCATCAATCAGATGCTTGCGTTGAAGAACGGATTGGGCTACCGATGGGAGGATGACACGGTCGATGGCACGACCCACGGCATCGACCTGGAATGCGGGTTTCAGTATGTCCGAGGAGCGCTGACCGTGGACCTGACAGTGGAGTACGATTTGCTGTCGATTGCTGGGAACCGGGACGGCGGTTTCGGGGTATACCTCAACGTCCGGCGCAATCTCACTCATCTGCTGCCTCGCCGGGGGGATTTGCCATGATCAAGGCGCACGGATACACCGCAAGACCAGGAGCGGCGATCATCCTGTTTGCAGTCTCCGGCTGCTCTCAGGTTGCGGTATCGCCGTTGACGCCGCCCAGTCCACCGGTGGTCTGGCCCAAGCCGCCGGACGTCGCCCGCGTTCAGTATCTTGGCTGCCTTGCGGGCAGCCAGAGCGTCCGGGCAAAGAAGAGCCTGAGCGAGAGGTGGGACGAATTGCTGCACGGCCCGAAGTCACCGGAGGTTTTTGTGACGCCGCACGCGGTCGCCGTGCATCCTGACTGCCGGCGCGTAGCGGTCGCCGACACCAACGGGGCTTGTGTTCACCTGCTTGACCTCGAGGCGGGCAAATATGAAAGACTGACGACGATCGGGCGGTCCGACAGGTTGCAGTGTCCCGTTGGCGTGGCGTGGGTGGGCGCGTCCATCTGGACGGCCGACGCGAAGGCTGGAGCGATCGCGGTTCTGGGGTGCCCAACCTCGCGCTGGATCCGGAATGAGTCGCTGGAGCGGCCCGCCGGCATCGCGTTCTGTCCAGAGAACGGTCTTTGCTACGTCTCAGATTCCGCAGGTCACGCACTACTGGCCTTTGACGAACGAGGAGTCTGCGTGCTGCGTTTTGGAACCCACGGCAACGGCCCCGGCCAGTTCAACGGGCCCTCACACCTTGCCTGCGGCCCGGGCCCCGCACTGGTTGTCGCCGACTCGCTGAATTCCCGACTTCAGTATCTCGGACCGGACGGGGCGTTCATCGCCCAAATCGGCAAGAAAGGCGACGCCGCGGGTGATCTTTCGTTGCCCAAGGGCGTTGCATTCGACCCGCGAGGGAATATCTGGGTCGTGGACGCCCATTTCGAGAATGTGCAAGCGTTCACGCCCGACGGACGGCTGCTGATGTCTCTCGGGCACGAAGGGCAGGGAATAGGCGAGTTCAGTCTTCCGGCAGGTTTGACAATTGACGCCCGAGGACGAATCTGGGTCGCGGACACGTATAACCGCCGTGTGCAAGTGTTCGAGTTGCTGCCATCATGAGAATCGGGCGATGGACATTACTGGCTCTCTGGGCGATCGGCGGCGGCGACCTTCTGTCTGCGGGCGAGCAACCCAGGAGCAGCGCCGCCGGCCGTCAGACCGTTGTAGGGTCTCCGCATGACCTCAGTGTCGGCGGTCCGGGCAGGATTCACGCAATGGAAGAAGAGCAGGTCTGTATCTTCTGCCATACCCCGCACAACGCCACCGGGCAGCGTCCGCTGTGGAATCGCCACATGCCTCCCACGCATTACCGGATCTATGAGAGTTCAACCACAGACGCCCGCATCGACCAGCCCAGCGGTCCGTCGAAGATGTGCCTGAGTTGCCATGATGGCTCGCTGGCGATCGGCCTGCTCGCCGGCCGGCCGGATGACATCGTGGTGATGAGCCGGCGCACCATGGCTCTTGGCCGCGGCAACCTGTCGCTGGATCTGTCGGATGACCACCCGATCGGTTTTCGTTACGACCGCGCTCTGGCGGGCCGCGACCACCAGCTTCATGATCCCGGCGTGATCTCGCGGGAACTCCCGCTTGGCAAGCACGGCGAGATGCACTGCACCACCTGCCATGATCCTCACAACAACCATCTGGGCAACTTCCTGCGGATCACCAAAGTCCGATCGGCCATTTGCCTGTCGTGCCACGACAGGGACGGCTGGGGCGTGGCCAGTCACGCCACCAGCCGGGCCGTCATCCGCGGCCGGGCCGTCGACATGAGAGAGCGTCTGCCCTTTGCATCCGTGGCGGAAAACGCCTGCGGCAATTGTCACAAGATTCATTCGGCCGGAGGTCGCGAGCGATTGCTCCGTTTCGCGAACCTGGAAGACAACTGTCTCAATTGCCATAATGGCAGTGTCGCGAGCACCAACATTGAAAGTGAAATCTGCAAGCCGAGCGCTCACAATGCGCCCCTGCTCTTCGACTGCCATGATCCGGTCGAGGATCCGCTGACCATGAGCCGGCACGTCACTTGCGCAGACTGTCATAATCCGCATGCGGCCGCCTATGATTTCATCAGCCGGCCGGGTGCCACGGCACCGGAGCCGATCAACAACAGAATGCGATACGTCTCGGGAGTGAACATCCTGGGCAGGCCGGTGAACGAAGCGATGAGGGAATACGAGGTCTGCTTCAAGTGTCACGCCGACAACCCATCACGGCCGCAGAATGCGGTGATCACTCGCGACATCCATCAGACCAACACCCGGCTGGAGTTTCAGCCGACGAACCCGTCGTTCCATCCGGTCGCGGCGCCAAGGAACAATCACGACGTCGTCAGCCTGACAAGCCCCTGGCGCGTCGGATCGCTGACCAAATGCACCGACTGCCACAACTCCGACGCGGGATCAGCCCTTTCGTTGAACAGACGGGCGGGGCCCCATGGGTCGATCTACAGGCCGCTACTGATTGCGAACTACTCAACACGGGATTACACGGTCGAAAGTGTCATCGCCTATGCGCTGTGCTATCGATGTCATGAGCGGACCAGCGTTTTGAACAACGAGAGTTTTCCGCTGCACAGCCGTCACGTCGTCAACGGCCGGTCGCCCTGCTCCGCCTGCCACGACGCCCATGGCATTAGCCGGACGCAGGGCAGCAGCAGGAATCACAGCAGCCTGATCAATTTTGATCGCTCCATTGTGCAGCCCGCTTCCGGTGGGCTGGGAGCGAGAATCGAATACGAGGATCGCGGGACTTACCGCGGCAGTTGCACGCTAACCTGCCACGGCGTCGTTCACGTACGGTTTGAATACGCGAGGTAAACATGCCCGGCGGCGTTGCCGCCGAGGCCTTTATAGATGAGAGATCAGACATGAGGCTCTTGTTCACGGTTTTGCTGCTATTCTTGGGAATATCGTCGGGCGGAGCCGTCGATCGGCCTGCTTCACCCGAATCGCGTCCGGACGATGCGGGCGGTCGTGTTGCCGACCTTCGCCGAAGCCTGGTGGGGAGTAAGCACGACTTCACCGACGTCCTGGGCGGCGCCGGTACGGCCTGCAGCGCCTGTCACGTCCCCCACATGATGGCCGTGCGTCCCGCGTCTCAACCTGGGGGCGGGGTGTTGACCACACAGCCGGCGACTGTGGAGGTCTATCGCATCGCCGGGCAGCGTCGCGTCTTTGCGGTGGACCGTTATACGCCGGGGCCGACAAGCCTGGTGTGCCTTGGCTGCCATGACGGCACCGTCGCGACCTCGACCATGGGGTCCGGCCATGCCTTGCTGGCGGGCGTCCGGGAGGGGTTTGCAGTCCCGGACGAATTCGTCTGGCGGGACCACCCCGTCGGAGTCCCTTATCCGAGCAATCGTCGTGAGTATCGAGCCGAATCGATGGTCACGGCCGAGGGCAAGATTCCGCTTCCGGACGGCCGGGTCGAGTGTATTTCGTGCCACGATCCTCACAACCGATCGGGCGTGGACAAGATGTTGGTGATGTCAAACCGCAGGAGCGCACTGTGCCTGTCCTGCCACATCAAGTGACTCGAAGTCTCCCGCGGGCCGTGATCGGCCTTGCGATTTCGGCCATCCTGCCGACCGCAGGCTGCGTTTCGCTTCACCGCGCCGACAAGCACACGTTCGAACCTCTCCATTTCCCCTCCGCGGATGCGTGGCCTCGCCTTGTCCTGTACGGCAACCTGAGCCATCTGCTCCCGACCTTCGATCGAACGCCGCCTCTGGAACTGTGGCTGTACGGCCCGAGCAGCTTCGGCAAGACCGCGATGCGCAACCCTCAAGGCATGGCCCTTCTTGGCACTCGACTACTCGTCTGTGACCAGGGACGATCGGATATCATCGCAGTAGACCTGGCGGACGGGAGCAGCCTCATCTGGGGCGACCCCGATCATCGTCCCAGATGCCCGGTAGACATTGCAGTCGGAGCGCCTGACAGCGTGTACGTCGCGGATGCGAATCTCCGATCAGTGCTTCACTACGGTGTAGATCAGCGATTCCGCGGCGAGATCAAACCTGCCGAGGCGTCAGACGAGCGATTTCGTCCGGCCGCGCTGTGCGTGGGCGACAACATACTTTACGTGGGCAACACCAGCGGTCATCAGATCGACCGATGGGATCTGACCACCCGCCAATGGCTTGATAGTCTGGTGCCCCCGAAGTCGCAGCCCAATCTGGTCGCTCCGACCGGTCTGGCATTCACCAGGAATGGTGTTCTGCTAACCGTCGATGCGATTGGCGCCCGCGTATTCCGCTATCGCAATGATGGCCGCTGGCTTGATCCGATTGGGCGTCCGGGCCGAGGACAAGGCGAGTTGATTCGGCCGAAGCAGGTGTGCGTGACCGCCGGCGGGTTAATGCTGGTTACCGACGCCGGCCGCCAATCCGTCGTGGTTTTTGACGGAGATGGCCGCTTCGTCACTGAGATACGGGAACAATCGGAAGCATGGCGCGGGCTGACCTTGCCGTTCGGTATTCTCGCTCTGTCGCCGGAGCGGATGCCGGCTCCTCCCCAAGCCGCCGTGCGAGAGACCGCCGACCCGACCGCATACATCGTCGTGTCCGACTCGCTTGGGCGAGATTCGCTGCTGCTGCTCGGCGTCTTTGAGTCTCCCGTGCAGGAGTCGCAGCGTGCGCGGTGAACTCTGCAACATTGTGCTCAGCGGCGTGCTTGCGGTTACGGTTGCAGGGGTGATCACGGTCTCCTCCGCCGAGCCGACGTCGACGGCTCCTGCATCCAGCCAACCTGCCGGCCGAGCAGAGAATCCGCATTGGTCGACCGACGGCTGCCGACACTGCCACCAGATCCGGAAAGACCGCACGTTCTCGATTGAGCAGAGTAGAATCAATGACGTTTGCCGGCAATGCCATGATGGGACGCAGGCCGCACGCGAGGTGCATCCAGTGGGTCGGCTGTTCGCCGGCGATCAGGTCAGGCGTCCCGACAACTGGCCCGCACCCGGGGGCGCCCTGAGCTGTGTCACCTGTCACGACATCCGCAGAGCGTGCGATTATCCTCAGCCGCGTCCGGCGCTGAACGGCTCATTTTTGCGTCCTGTTTCCGCGCAAGGACCGATGGCCTTCTGTGCGGAATGCCACATCGCCGCCTTTCAAGCGGGTGGGGGTCGGCTCAACGTTCACGTCATGCTCGACGGTGCAGGACAACGGAATGATGATGCCTGCCGGTTTTGTCATCTGCCCTCATTCGACCTCGACGCTCCTCCCACACGGACGGGCAAGCCCCTGCTTCGGGCCGACGGCATATCGTTGTGCGTTTCCTGCCATCCGAATCACCTGGACTACTTCGAGCCCGGTCACATCGGCCATGAGGTTGCCGAACCGATGCGGACTCTGATGCCGGCTCTCGAACCCATTCTGTGGGCGGGACGTCCACTGTTTCCGCAGGGTCAGCCTGACGGGAGGGCATTGACCCGATTACCTCTGGAGAACGAACAGCGCATCGTGTGCGCCACCTGTCATAACCCTCATCAGGAAGGCACCTTTCCTGAATGGAGCGTCCTTGCCGACGGTGCGATCCCGCTTGTTCGCGAGGAACCGCAAGTACGGTTGCGCGGCATAGAAAAGGATCTGTGTTATGCCTGTCATGAATAACGGCTATCAATCGGGCATGTTGCGAATAGCCCCACTGATCGGGGTGGTATCGGAGCCGTTTCCGGCCGCGGTCGCCGAGAACAGGGTGAGTTGCCATCGCTACGGAGGCCTGGCGAGGCATTACGGCTCCGGCAGCAGCCCGGCGGCTTGCCGGAGACCGGCCTCGCTGATGTCCAGGAGGACCAATGCATAGTTCCGGTTGTGGATACCATTGCCCAACTGCAGAAACTGCACATTCGCCCGGACCTGTGCAGCCAATTCCAGGACACGAGGCGGGACGTCACGCCCCTGGGATCGGGCCTGCTCGATCCGCTTGTCGAGCTGCTTCAGCGAGTTGTCGCACTCCTTCAGCCGGACGGCGATTTCGTGAATCCATTGATCCAGCGTTGAGCCGTATGATTCGTTGTGACAGGCGACACAGGCGGAGGCCGTTGCCGTGATCACGCTCGCCCCCTTGAGGTCCGAACCGGGCTGCGTGTGGCAGGCACGGCAGTTGGTACGCGATCCGAACATCGCGTTGGGCATGGCGAGGGTCGGTCCCCGGCCGCCGATGCCGGCCAGGAGTTGCACCTGCTCGTGATGATGATTGGGATGACAATGCTGACAGTTCTCGAGTACCACTTGCAGGAATCCTTCGTGCGACGCCGTCATGATCGGCGCCGCCAGTTCGTGTCGGATCGTTTCGTGGCAGTCAGCGCATCGGGCATTCTGGGCGGCCACGTGGACGCGGTGGTAATCTTCCACCTGTCTGATGGTCCGCTCGGCAAATTCCGCTGTATACCGTTCCTGATGGTGGCATTGCGAGCATTCACGGATCGTCACCGCGCCCCGGCCCTTCACGACGTCGGCGTGACAGCTCGAGCAGTCGATGTTGCGACGGACGATCTCCTGATGATCCATCATGACGGCGGAGGGTTGACTGCTGGTCCACCCATGAACAGCAATCCGTCGCGTCGGAGCCTCGTGACATCGCAGGCACTCGGCGGTTTCCTTGTTGAAGGCCTCGTGGCTGAAGTGACAGGTGAAACACACCTGTCGATCAACTGCTTGATGTTGTTTCGCCGACGCATCGTAAGTGTGGCAAGCGGCGCATGTCATGCCGCTGAGCTGTCTCAGGCGGATCTTGAGGCGCTCGAGGCGTCCCCACGCCAAGGCATCAGCCTCGACGGCTGCAGATCCGGTCTGCCTGACCCTCTCGCGGATTCTCGCATCGCGCTCGGGCGACGAAGCCACGGAAGCCGCCTCACGAGCGAGGGCGACGTAGGTTTCGTTTTCGCCGAGAGCCGTCTTCAACCTGGCAGTTGTCCGTTCAAGGGCCTTGGTCGTCTCGTCGAGCCGCGTCGCCACCTGCAAGTGCTTACTGTGCACAAAACTGACCGTGGGCGTGCGTGCGACCTCGGTTTCCCGGCTGCTGACGAGGCGCGTCTCGGTTCCGGCTTCACCCACAGGCAAAGCCTTGTTCAGGTAAACGCGGTCGCCGTGACATTCGGAAGTCAGACAGCTTGCGTCGCTGACGTGAGTGCGCAGCCGGCCGGAGCCGGATCGGCCGCTGAAGTAGCCGGCCGCCTGCGCAAGGCCGCGGAACTTGGCTCGAATCGTATGCTGCTCACCCGGGGCGTAGTGGCATTCAACGCACGCCACGCTGAGCTTCGAGCCGTGCACGTCGCGCGTCCAGGATTGGTAGTAGGGCTCCATGATGTGACAGGACCCGCAGAAATCGGGTCTGGCGGTGTAGTATTCGGCCGTGACCAGCGCCACCACGACCACGACTACGGTCACAGCCAAGGCACGACCAAGTCGCCTGATCCGCCGCCTCCGGCGAGACGGCCGAGAGAACCCCGCAGGTTCCGGCTCATCAGTCCGCGGATTCCTCGATTCTGCACCTCCATCGGAAGCCTGCCCGGAACCGGTCATGGTGTCTGCCTCTTGGAAAACGTATTTGGTCCACGCGAGACGTCTGCACCGGCCTGTGGAGATACAGCCCGCAACCGCGAATGCTGCACAACCGACGTGACACGCGACGTCGCGACGCCCATTATTACTGAGGTTCATCTTCAAGACAACGGCCTTGAGAACGGCAGTTGGGGATCGGGATGGAATTGAGGCGACGCATATCTCGCTGTTGTTGGACGTTGCCGACCTGGATGCTGATCTTCGGGGCGGTTGGGCCGGCGTCGGCGCGGACCGTCTTCGTTGCAAGCGAGATCGACGAGTTCCGGACGCCGCCCGGCCAGACGGCTCTGCTGCTGCCCACCGCCGTGGCGGTGGACTCAGCCGGTACCGTGTTCGTAGCCGACGGGGCCAATGACCGCGTCGTTATGTTCAACCCCGCAGGGCAGTTCATGGCGGAGATTCGGAAGGTTGGCGAGGAGTCGTTGTCCCGGCCGGTAGGAATCAAGACCGACTCAGCGGGTCGATTATGGATCGCGGACACCGGCCATGGCCGCTTGCTCGTCAGGGGAGCCGATGGTCGCCTTGATCGACTGATCACCCTGCCCCCGGCGGAAGGCAGGCCTCCGGCAGACCCGACGGATGTGTTGCCGCTAGCCGAGGACAGAGGCATCTGGGTTGTGGACAACGACGGTCACCGGTTGCTGCACCTGGATCGCGAAGGCCATCAGCTAGCGATTGTGGGATCGCGAGGCGAGACGCCGGGTCGCTTTCACTACCCGTTCATGATCGACTGCAACCGGGGCCAGGATCTGCTGGTTACTGATGTGATCAATGGTCGAGCGTGCGTCCTGGACGGCAAAGGGCATCTGATCGGCATTATTGGTACCTACGGCATTGATATGGGCCAGTTGTACCGGCCTAAGGGCATTGCCTGCGACTCTCAGGACAGAGTCTGGATCAGTGACAACCTGCTCGGCGTCGTGCAGATCTTCGCGACCGACGGTCGCTTCATCGACGTTCTGCGCGATTCTCAAGGCGAGCCGATGCGCTTTGTCACTCCGGCAGGACTCGCGTTTGACCGGCAAGGCCGAATCTACGTCGTTGAAGTTCAACCCGGTCGGGTCAGGCGGCTTCAAATCAGCGAGAAGGACGAGCCTGGCACTGTACCGACGCCGTCGCGCCCCCAATTTGTGCCCGAGCAACCTCAGTCGTGCACGGTATGTCACATTGAGTGGCTGCAGCCGCCGGGGCCGGCGTCAGCCACGGCTCTGATCAAGCTCTCGCTGAATGAGGCTGTGGAGCCGGCTGTCAGCCGACCCGACATGTGCCTCTCGTGTCACGATGGGTCCGTCGCCGATTCGCGCCGCCTTGTCTGGCAGGAACACGGTCATCGGTCGGGAGTGGAGCCGCCGGCATCAATGAAGGTCCCGGCCGACCTTCCGATGGTCAACGGGAAGATCTCGTGCCGGACGTGTCATTGCGCCCACCCGTCCGGCGAGACGGATGACATGGCCACGGCCGTTTCCCTGCGAAGAGCCAACTCCGGCAACGAGCTGTGTGGTGCGTGCCATGTCGAAAGGACCGGCAGGCCAAGCGCTCGTGTTCATCCTGTGGAAGGCGTGCCGTGGGCCATTCCCGAGGAGCTGATCGAGCCCGAATCTCGCCAAGGGCCCGATCCGCGTGACCTCACATGTCGTGTCTGCCACATGGCCCACGGTTCGCGCGAGGATCATCTTCTTGTGCCGGGCGCCGACACCGGTCAGCTTTGTGTGAATTGTCATGCCAAAATGCGACCTGGTTTGTGGAGGAGCGACACTCCTCGCGAGCATCCACAATCGCCGCCGCTCTCGGACGACGTGCAGCGCCAGGCAATCGTCGCCATGGGGGGACGGCTTGGAGCAGACGACACAATCACCTGTCTGTCGTGCCACAAGATGCACGACGGCGTCACCGATCGGTACTTGCTCGCCGACACGCTGACCGACAGCCGCTTGTGTACCCGCTGTCACCCCGAGCAGGGACGGATGGCAGACTCGGCTCACGATCTTCGGCAGAGTGCCCCATCGGAGCGCAACCGGCTTGGTCAGACGCCTGCTCAAAGCGGGCCCTGTGGTCCCTGCCACAGCATCCATCAATATGCCCGACGCCCTGACCCTCAGCCGGCTGATCCTTCAGGTACCTGCACTACCTGTCACCAGGCGGGACGCTGCGCAGAGAAGGTCACGCGCCTTCCGTTCGGGCACCCGCTGGAGTTGGCTGCGGATCGCGCTACGACCAGCAAGCTGTTCACTTCATTGAGTACCCAACCAGCCGGTTCCCGCCAACTGGTCTGCGTGACCTGCCATGATCCGCATCGGACGGACCACGGCCGTTTTCTGGTCGATCAAGCCGATCGAATCTGCGGCGAGTGCCACGAAGGCCACGTTGCCAGGTTGGCCGGCGGCCATGACTTCGGGAACAAGCCGGATTTGAGGAATGCCCGCGACCGTGGACCTTCTGAGACCGGCAAGTGCGGCTTCTGCCACGGTATTCACGGCACGATGAGCCCGCTGCTCTGGTCGGCGACCGGTGAGCGCCCGGAGAATCCTGATGAGATGTGTCTGGCCTGTCACGCGGATGACGCACAATCGGCTGCTGAAGCCGCGCCTGCGCTTCGACATCCAAGCGGCGCATCGACCACAGGAAAGGTCGCTTGGGTCGATTCATGCTATCCTCTCTATGATGACCGGTGCAGGCAATCGCCGGCTGGTTTTGTGACCTGCGCCAGTTGCCACGATGTGCACGGCGATTCGCGTGACGACCATGCCTTGGTACGAGGCGACGATCCGAACAAGTCGCCCGCGGCATGTCTTGCATGCCACGAAAACGCCCGGGCCATCGAGAGCACCATGCACTCCCAGGAGTTCATGCAGCGTCGCTTCGCCGCTATGGACGACGATCGCTCGGCGCGATTCTGCGCTCCCTGCCACGTGATACATGACGACACGTCAGGCCCGCAAACGGTCGACCGATTCGCCGGGGCGGTCAAGGAGCTTTCGTCGGACATGGAGCCGTGTCTGGAATGCCACGGTGCGGGCGGTCACAGCACGCTTGTCCGCGTGACATTGCATCCCGTCGGCGGCCTGCGGAACGTGGCGGCAAGCGGACAACCGGGTTTCCTGCCTCTGGCAGACAACCAAGGACGCTTGGGACAAGAGGGCCGGGTCACCTGCCAGACCTGTCATCTGCCGCATGGCCGAGCGGCGTCGGGAGGTCTGCCGCCCGTCGATGCGTCTACGGCGAGTGAACCCGAGCGTCGCGGGCTGAAGGCGTTGCTGCGGCCTTACGTCGTCCCCAATCTGTGCAGCGCCTGTCATGGCAGTGAAGGGCTTGCCCGCTTCCTGTACTACCACCATCCGGAAAAGCGCCGGCTGCTCCAGACGAACGCGAATGGCCTCAGTCTCGATACCTTTGAACCTCCAAGCGATCCATCTGTTCGACGGTGAGGGGCTCGGCGTACATCATCTGCATGAGGTCGGCACCGGATTTGAGAAAACCCCATTGGCCCGGATCATCCTCCGGCAGGTCAGGGTTGCGCAAGTACTCGATGAAATCGAACTGCATTGCCTGTCGCCAGTCGGGCGGGACGGGGATCACGCCCCGTGGCTGGATGAGTTGTGATTCGTCGGCATCCCAGCGGGTCACCGTGATCCGGCCTGTCTCCGCGTATTTCCGCACGGTCTGGTTGTAGTGGCACGCGTCACAGGGTCGTCCCTTGGCCGTGATGGTATGAGAGGCATAGGGCGTTATCAGAACGAAGGACGAGTCTTCCCAGACGGCGGGTACCATGGTTGCGGTGTGCACCTGGCCGGTGGTCGCGTGCCGAGCGAGGAATGTAAACTCGCGCATGACCGGCCCCACATGAGTCGTCGGCCGCCCTGCCCCGGGATCCTGCTGAAAGTGACAGTTGTAGCAGACGACGACCGCCTGGGCATGGCAGGAGGAGCAGTGTACCCGTGAGGCGTGGACGGAATGGGAGGTATTGTCTGGTCGATCCGCGTGGCATCCTTCGCAGGTAACGTCCATGGCCCCCGGTTCCATCATTGACGGATAAGGCGTCCCGTCGCCGCACATCTCGCGGGTGGTATGGCAATCCATGCAAGTCATGCCCTGGTCCCGGTGGACATCGGTGAAGCGGTTTCGTTCGATTCTACGGCGGTCGTGGCATTTGAGGCAGATGATTTCCGCTACGGCATCGCCGGGGGTGATGTGGCAATCGGAGCAGTCGGGCCGATAGGTACTACTGTCAATTGGCGTTCCGTCCGCCCGGGTGTTCGCGTGACAGTCCTGGCACCAGAGGTCTTCGATGGCAATACCGGTCAGCGTTCCGAAACCGCCGTTTTCGGCGTTGTAGAATGTGGCCTTGCCACGGCGTGTGGCATGCAGACTCGTGGGCCAGGCCTGCTGCGGAAACGGAGGGACAGGATGTTCAGGGGTGCAGGTACTGCCTCCCCAAACACAGGCGAGGCCAATCACCGCAAGTCCAAGGGCCGCGCTCCGCCAGGATCGGAACAACATGCGTTTGGACTTGCTCATACGCCGCTTTTCAGCTCCTCCGGTCGCCCTCGGTCTTGTTGCGGCTCCCGCCGATTCGAAACCATTCGTGAACCCGGCCACATTGTTGCCGTCGCCGTTCGTACGCGCCCGGTCCATTCACCAAAGGTGACCGTCAGGCCTCTGCCAACAGGGCCCGGTGTTCGCTTTCTGCTCACCCGCCACACCCACAATCGTCTTGTTCGAAGATGCTGTTGGGGTCATTCGGGAACTGGTCGATGCAGTCCGGGGCTCCGTCACCGTCGGTATCGGTTTCCGGTACACCACAGCCACAAATCTTCGGGGCAGTCTTGTCCGGATCCGTGGGACAAAGGTCTGCGGCGTCTGGCACGCCGTCCCCGTCGGTGTCGCGCCCACTGACTGCGCACATCTGTGCTGTGCACAAAACACCCGCAAGCACGGTGAGGCAGAGCTTCAGAAGAAAGCTGCCGGGGTGTTTTCTCGATGCCACTGAGACTCCTCCTTTCGATCTCTTGGGCGGGTCAACGTCTGCCGCCCGCGAAAGGGTCCGGCCGGTATCACTTGTTATCTGAGCCGCCGCACCCACAATCATCATCGTCATCATCAACGTCGTGATAATGGTAGATACTTAGAGGATCGTCGGGGAATTGGTCGATGCAATCCGGTCCTCCGTCTCCATCGGTATCGGTCTCTGGGCTCCCGCAGCCACAAAAGCCGGGGGCCCTCTTGTTCGGATCCAAAGGGCACCGATCAACACTGTCCGGCCAGCCGTCTGCGTCGACGTCGACATCGCTGACGACACACATTTGTGCCGGGCACAAGACCGCCGCGGCAACAACAAGACAGGTTTTCGCCACAACAGCGCGCAGACGAATGAAGAAAACCATCGGTGCTTTTCCTTCCGACTGTTTTGGCGGATCAACAGCCGCCCCGTCCGGCTGCCCCCCGAGTCGCGTAAGCGCATCCGCTGCATTCCAATATGCCATGATACGCGATTTCTCAACCGGATGACAAGCCCAATGCACCGGTCGCGAATCATTCGTCGAAAACCGCCACGGTGAAGGTTGCAGCGAGGCTGTGGGGCAAGCGGCGAATAAGCACCGGTTGAAACCAGTGTTGCAGTAGGCGTTTCGGTTCAAACTTGGTAACATGCCAGTGTTTTGACGTCCATGGGGCCCTTCACCCGGCCATAGCCATTCACAAGGTCGATACTGCTCAGAACTATTACCGCGACTTTGCCATCGTGTGTGACACTGTTTATGCTGTTGGGTGTGACTGTTGGGGTGTCGATGTGGAAAACGCCCATCAGGTCAAGTCATCTGGGTGGTGGTATGACCGGTCTCCCTTCGGTTGGCACGGTGCTTGTCGCCGGTTTAATGGCGATGATTGCGCTTGCCGGGTGCGACCCGGGCATCGTCTGGCCCCCGGACGATCCCCCAAACAACGGCGACGATATTCCGGCGGAGTACGTCGGCGCCATAACCTGCGCGGCCTGTCACCCGGCTCCAGGGTCGCTCCATGCCCGACATGGTCACAGCCACGCCCTGAAGGTGGTCGAGGGCATCGCTCCCGAATACCCCGCTACGCCGGGCTTGGGCGAGGCTCCGAATCCGCCCGCGGGTCTCGACTGGTCCGATATCAGTTTCGTCATCGGCGGGTCCGCCAAGTCGGCCCTCTTCGTCGATACCGCGGGCTTCCTCCTGACGGACGGTACCGCAGGTACGTTCACACAATACAATCTGGCCAACCCCGCCGCTCTGTTGCCCGCGGGTTTCGTCCCATTCAAGCCGGAGCAGGTTGCGCCCCATCCTTTCGGCGAAGACTGTTTTCGATGCCATACTACCGGTCCCGAATCACTGGCCATGAACGGAGGCCGGCGGCAGGGCAACCTTCCGGGAATCGAAGGAACATGGTCGCAAGCCGGCGTGCAGTGCGAGGCCTGCCACGGGCCGGGCAGCCGTCATCTCCTGGACCCGGCCGCCGGGAAACTCACGGTGGACTCCAGCGGCGGCATCTGCGCGACGTGTCATGTGAACCAGGACGAGCCTTCCGAGATCGCGGTCGAAGGCAAATGCATCCTTGGCCGCCAGCAGTACGCGGAGTTTGCCGCCAGTCCCCACCAAGGCTTCTCCTGCACATTCTGCCACAACCCGCACGCCTCCATTCTGCGCGATCGGGAAAACGGATTGCGAAACACGTGCGGCAACTGCCACCTCGATTTCGACACGGCGTCCCATGAAGGCAACGTGTTCCAGTGGGGCGACTACGTTGAGGCCGTGCGATGCGAGAGTTGCCACATGCCGCTCGTGGCGAGCAATGGGTCGTGCCGCGACGTCGAGCTGCCGAGGGGCGAAATCGTCTCCATCGGCGATACGCGAAGTCACTTGGTGCATATCGATACGAGTGCCCTTGATCCGACGGATATACTTTCCGCTGACGGTACACGGGTCCGCTTGGATGAACAAGGCCGCGCGGGCGTGCCGGTGTCTTGCGTGTGCCAGCGATGCCATCACGGCCTGGGGAACGCATTCACGCTGACGGCGGCCGAGGCCGGCGAGATTGGCCGGCGTCTGCACAGCACAGAGATGACGGAAGCGGTTACTGCCGGACGGCATCGCAACTGAGGGCACAACCCGGAGCAAGCGAGGGAATCGGCTGTCTCAACATGCTTGGGGCCCATCCTGCTGCCTTGTCCAACACATCGGGCAGAGGAAAAGCGGCCGTGCGGCAAACGGAGGCTATAAACGCTTGCAGATTCCACGCGCAGCGTCACCTGCAATACGCAAAGCCCACTCTTGAAGGGAGATCAACGGAGAGGGGGGGATTCGAACCCCCGGTACAGACAAGCCGTACACAGCCTTTCCAAGGCTGCCCGATCAGCCACTCCGGCACCTCTCCAAGCTGCTGATTCCAATGGACTTACGGTTCCACGGCCTGCGGGTTCTGGCCGTTGGGCCGGTTCATTGGAGGGCCGCCGGCCGCTCTGAAGGCGGCGATCGGCGGCACTAAGGGACCAAGGTATCGACGGAGGATCGGGCGGTCAAGACGATCGTCCGGCACCTCGGCCGGTGCGCGGATCGTGACCTGCCAGCCGGGCGGGTGAGCCGAGGATGGCATCGGCCCTACTGTGCCGCGACTTCGCGAGCGTCGGCAACGAAGGCGTCGACGTCTTCATCCGTTGTGTCCCACGAACACATCAGGCGGGCGCCGCCGCAGCCGATGAAGGTGTAGAAATGCCAGCCGCGTTGGTGGAGCGCCTCGACCATGGCAGGCGACATCTCGACGAAGACGGAATTCGCCTGGCAGGGAAACATAATGCGCACGCCCGGTATCCGCCGAAGCTGCTCCTCCAAGCGGCGGGCGCAGCGATTGGCATTTTCAGCATGTCGCAGCCAAGTCCCGTGTTCCAGCAGGCCAATCCAGTGCGCTGCCAGAAAACGCATCTTGGAGGCAAGCTGGCCGGCCTGCTTGCACCGATAGTCGAACTCATCCGCAAGGCTGCGATCGAAGAAGACCACTGCTTCGCCCAAGCATCCGCCGTTCTTGGTGGCGCCCAGGCAAAGCACGTCCACGCCGACCTTCCAGGTGATTTCCTTCGGGCTGACCGCAAGGCTCACGAGCGCATTGGCCAGACGGGCTCCGTCCATGTGAATCTTCAGGCCCAATGTTCGGGCCAAGTCGCCGAGCCCGCACAGTTCCTCGACCGAATAGACCGTACCCAGTTCGGTGGCCTGGGTGATGCTGAGAGCGTGCGGCTTGGGATAGTGGATGTCGCTTCGCCGCTTGACGGTGTGCTCGACGCCGGCGGGATCGAGCTTTCCGTCCCTGCCGGGGACGTGCAGCACCTTGCTGCCGCTGGAGAAGAACTCGGGCGCGCCGCACTCGTCGGTCTCGACGTGGGCCATGTCCTGGCAGATGACGCTGTGGTACGGCTTGCAGAGAGTGGCGATGGTCAGCGAGTTGGCTGCCGTACCGTTAAACACGAAAAAGACCTCGCAATCGGTTTCGAAGGCCTCGCGGATCAGATCGCAGGCCTTGCGCGTCCACGCGTCCTCACCATACGAGGGGGCGTGGCCTCGGTTGGCCGCGGCCATCGACTCCCAAGCCTCAGGGCAAACAGGGGCATAGTTGTCACTGGCGAACTGGCGACGCGGTAGCGGAGATGCGTCGCCGTAACGCCGGTAGTTCTCGTGCTTGGTCACTGAAAAAGATCTCCAAAAACTGCGGCAAATGGAAACGCCACACAATCCCGGCTGCGTTTCAGCCAACACGGGGACATCGGAAGGTCGACGATACGTTGCCCTCGGGGAAACCGCGGTTGCGGGCAATGCCGTCCGGACAGCGGCGTCGAGCGAGCCGGCCCCGGTTTTCGTCGCCAGCTTAGATATCGGTTCACGTGATGGCAATACCGGCTGAGCATGCTCGGGCAAATGCAGGACAGCCATCTGCCGGGCCGGGCAGCCGGCGGGTGGCTGGTTGCCCCCGCCGGCCATAGCCCGACCGCCCGAGCCGACCCTCCCGGGGGGTGATGTCGGCCCGGATCACGGGTAGATCAGCGTGTCGCTGTCCGCTGCCGGAACGAGCGAGGGCAGATCAGCCGATGGACGCCTGCCGCAATAGCGCGACGTGGGCTCAGGCTGGTTCCCGTTCAGGTTCCAGGCGGTGTAAATGTTGTCCATTGCCGCACCGACGACCGGCTTGTTCAGAAACTCGGCGTGGCTGTCGACGAACAGCACCACTTGCCCCTGGCCGCTGCCCAGGCCGCCATGGTTGCCGGAGTTGTACGGCATGCACTCGTCGGGACTGACATTCCGCAAATCGATACCCGGCGGCGGAGCAATGATCTGGGGATTACCCAGCGATACGCCGCCGTATGGGCCCTTGTCGGCGGCAAGGGCCATCCGCGGGTCGGCTTCGATGCCCGGCCTGCCTTTGGAGCCGTATGGAACCTGTGTGCCGTAGCTGACATGGGTCTCGTTGTTCCGGTTGGCAGCCCACCCGCGGTGCTGGTCCGTCCCGGGGCTTGCAGCCATGAAATCCCAATAGTCGGCCGGGTTCTCGGCGTTGTCGGGCGCGTCGCCGCTGGACGGGCAGATGAAGGAACGGGACGAGGTACCGTTGATCTTCACCAGCAGCCAGAAGGTCCGAGTCGTGGACAACTGGGCCCAATAGCTGCCGCTGGGCTGCCGGCCGGGGTCGCCGAGAGTTCCGGCGCCGCCGTTCTTGCCGGTCATGTTGTAGTACTCCACCGGAGACGGGTTGGGATTCATCGTCGAGTTAGGGGCGGCAATCGGACAAGAATCCCCGTTGTCCATCGCGTAGGTGTAGAAACCTTTGCCGATCCCGCTCAGATTGGCCGCGCAGGCTGCCCGCCTGGCCAATTCGCGGGCCATGGTCAGGCTCGGCAGCAGAATCGCGATCAACAGGGCGATAATCGACACCACCACCAGCAGTTCAATGAGAGTGAAACCACATCGGTTCTTGCGCCTCATGATGACACCTCCTGTGCTTTCGCACATGCTGTTCGCGCCTTCGGCTTGTCCGGTGCATCATGAGGTTGCCGCTTGATGGCGGAAGGGATCGAATCGGGTATGAGAAATATGAGAACGGGCTGCCTGGACATTGTCGATCGCAGGGTCCAGCTCTTCCGCCGTCTCTCGGCCACTCGTGCTGCATGATGACAACCTCCGGCGCCGCCGCCGGCCGAGGCTGCCGGACCGACGGCTGAGACCACGAGTTATCCGCAGACGAACCGGCGACGTTCGCCGGTCGTTGCACGCTCCGGTGACGTTCGGGCAGGCGCGCGGACCCTGGTCGGGCACACGGCACGGCCCTGACCGAACGGCTGAGACGAACCTGTGCTCTTGTCCTTTTGTTGCGGTCACCCCGGCCCGCAATGCGGGCGATGCGGTGTGGCCGCGATTCGAATGGCTGCGGACGGGGATGTATGAGTCGTCGGGCGGGAAGATGAATGTATGATGACTATTATTCCACTGACGACTACCCTGCGTGCAATGGCTTATGAATCATCGAGTTACGGCTCACGCCGAAGCTCCTTATGTATGAGCGACGTATCCACAGCCACTCTACCCAATCTAATGCTTTCAGATGCTGAAAAGTCAACTGGAAAACAGGAGAGGCACCCGGACAAGGGGTGCCTCTCGGTCGAAGCTGTCGTTGGTTTTCAAACGCAGTGCTATTGCCGTCAGTGCCGTTTCAAGCCCTCGGATGAGCGTTGTCGTATGCCTGTTTCATTCGGCTGGTGGTCACGTGGGTGTAGATCTGGGTGGTGGACAAAGACTGATGACCGAGCAGCTCCTGGACCGCGCGCAGGTCGGCGCCGCGGTTAAGCATGTGGGTCGCGAAGCTGTGCCGCAGCGTGTGGGGGCTGATGGACGGGTCCAGGCCGCAGATGGACAGGTACTTGTCGAGTTTGCGGCGCACGCTTCGAGTGCTGAGGCGTTTCCCGTGCTTGTTGACGAACACGGGCTTCTGGTCGAAGGTCGACGCTCGCGGGTCGGCCCGGCGCATGTCCATATAGTGTTTGATCCAGGCCAGGGCGGTGGGCGAGATCGGCGTGAGCCGCTCTTTCTTTCCCTTGCCGTGGATGTGCAAGCACTCGTTGGCGGTATCCACATCCTCGATATTGAGGTCGACCAGTTCGCTTACGCGAACCCCGGTGGAGTACATGGTCTCCAGCATGGCGCGGTCGCGTGCGCCAAGCAGCGTGGACACGTCGGGGGTCTCAAGGAGCTTGCGGACCTCGTCCTCCTCGAGGAACTTCGGCAGGCGCTTCTCCTGCTTCGGCGTACGGATGGCCGAAAGCGGGTTGGCCGAGACATAACCGCGCTTTAGGCAGAACTTGTAGAAGCTGCGCAAGGTGGCCAGCTTCCTGGCGGTCGTGCTCTTTGAGTACTCGCGGTCGGTCAGGAAGGCCAGGAACCTCCGCACGTCCTCGGTCTGGACGCCTTTGAGGACTTCACGGGTGTCAACCTGGGCGCGTGTCGGCGCGGCAGGGGCTGCTCCGCCGGCCGGAGGCTGCCCAGTCGTTGTGGAGGGGGGGGTTGAGCCCTGAAAGTCCGCCGGGCCGCCAAGGAACTCCACGAACTGGTGCAGATCGGCTGCGTAGCATTTGGCGGTATGCGGAGAGAAGTGCCGCTCAAAACGAAGGTAATTAAGGAATTCATCGATCAAGGTCGTTTCACTCATGACTTTCTAGCACCGGCGGCGATTGCCTGCGTTTATCAACCTGGCTCTGTGGCCGTTCGCTCGCATCCGAACCAGCGACCTCAAGCCGGCGTTTTCTCGAGATCCATCTCGAGTCTTCGACCCATCTGGTACGAAAGAACGGCAGCGTCGAACCAATCGAAATCGTGTTCCGGGTCCGCCGCCATCGAGGCGAACACCGCGATGATGGACGGCTCCTCCCCGGCCTTGTAGCGGAACACGTACCGGTGGTTGCCTTTCACCAACGAGAGCTGCCGAACATGGTTCATTGTCCCGTCTCCCCGGCGGCGGCAACGGCCGCTGCCGACTTGTTCTCCATCCTCTGCAACAACAATTCGCGGGCCAGGGTGAAGCAGCAATATCTCAGGTACGCCTCCTGGCTCGCGAGGTATCTTTTCCATCCGAGCGGGCCTGCGGTTGCCGACCGTGAATGGGCGTAGCGCTGGACGTCGCGCTGGACGGCTTCATGAGCGGCGTTGAACGTGCGCTGCACCTGGGCTTGCGGTCGGATGCCCCCGAAACCCTGTGGCACCGGAAAAGGGCGGGCCGCGCGGGATGCGGCAACGGGGTCCAGTCCGCCTTGCGGCCACTCGGGCCGCCACGGCCCGTAAAGCTGAGCCGCCAGGCCGACCACGGGGGTGTACGCGTCGTACTCGGTAACCGCGAAGACCAGAATCGCGTCGACTCCGAGTCGCTCGCACACCTCCAACGCATGTTCGGGAGACCGGATCCGGACATCACCCTGCTCCGCCAGAACCGCCAACACACGGCTGACGCCGACGACTTTCACCCCCTCCAGTCCCGACAGCTCGGAGGCCATCAAGTCGCCCACCCTGGCCGGATCGAACTCCGCGCCGCCGCTATGATTCAGCGCCGGAGCCACCGCGATGCGCACCTCTTCGGGGAGGTACAACGCCGGCTCGGCCTCTTGTTCCATGGGTTGCCGGGCTGCCGAACAGCCCGCCCCAAGCATCGCAAGAATGAGGAAGTATCTGGATCTATACCCCCATGCGTTCTCGCGGTTCCGGCGAGGGTCTCGCCGGGGCTCTCGGACGACCCTATGGCTTTCCACGGCGATCATCCCTGATCGAGCACCCTTTCCGTATGGTGCAGCGCGGCCCGACGGCGACTGCGGCTCGCCCGCACCGGTCCCGGGTCAGCTTCTGCGGCTCGGTAACACAGGCCCGAGACATTTCTAGTTCGTAGTTCGGCTCTTTTCGGGACCAGCTTAAACGCCTGGTTCCCAAAAACCCTTTATTCGCTTCTCCTCCATTTGCTTATCCTCCCCGCGGGTTGCCGGCGGGCACGACGGCGCTGTGGGCACCCGCGGGCGCGGCAGCGCTATCATCCGCCGCCAGCGGGGTTTGGGGCATCGCGACCGCCTCTGCAAGGACTGACCAGATATTCTCGGAACCGCTCTGACGGCTGGTGAAGTAGACGCGACCGTCCGCCGCCCAGCAGGGCCCGAAGTGTGCCCCCTGGCCGTCGGTCAGTTGCCGGGGTCCGGTTCCGTCGGCCCGCATGATCCAGATGTCGCCTCGCGAAGCAGGGGGCAGGGGTCCGGCGGCGGGATCAGCCGGGACCGGCTGTGGCAGAGCAGTTCCATATGCCACCCAATCGCCATCCGGGCTCCAGGTCGGCTGAATGAAGGCCATCTGCGAACTGGCCGCCAATTCGATCGGGAATCGCGGTTCGCCGTCCTGAAGGTCGATTCGCCAGATGCTGAACCATCTGCCGCCGCGCTGGCGTGCGCGCTGGTAAAGAATGCTGTCGCCTTTGGGGCTCCACCGCGGGAAGAGGCCCACGCCGATCATTCGCCGCGCATCGGGGCGATCAAGTTGAAGGATCCACAATTCCCATTGCTCGGCCCGGACGTTGAACATGCAGTACACTACTTGCCGGCCGTCGGGTGAGAACGAGGGGTGAATCTCGTGCCAGGGTGATCGGGTCAGTTGCGTTGCCTGGCCGTTGTCGGTACCGATGAGCCAAAGGTCCCAGTTGCCAGAACGATTGCTCGCGAAAACAATGCTCTTGCCGTCGGGGCTGAAACAGGGCTGAACGTCGGGCGCCGGATCGGAAGTGAGCTGGGTGACGGCCACACCGTCGACCGTCTTCATATAGAGGTCGGCCTGCGTGGAATGCCGGGTTGAGGCGAATACCAGATTCTTTCCATCCGGTGAAACGTCGACGTCGAAATCCGCTCCCTCGGCGGTGAAGGAGTGCTGCTTCATCGGGGCGTTGGCCCTGGGATGGAAGGGTAAGCGGGCCAACTCGGGGAGTTCGCCGAAGAGGGTGATCTGGGCGTCCTGGGCCGCGGGCATGGCCGGCTCGGGTGGCGGAGGAGGAAGCGGTCGTTCGCTCTCCTCCTTAGCCTTCTCGAAGCAGGTGCATCCCACGAGGCACGTGGTGATGATAGCCGCACATACTGCCCCGCGACCTCGGCGAACCATTCTGGCCCGTGTGTTGATTGGCATGCCCATGACTGTCCCGATCCAGTTCCCATCGAGAAGAGAGTGATCGGGCTTCTTATCGGTTCCTCAGCAACACCGTTCGACTTAAATCCGCCGCCATCCTGGCAGGCCTGTTCCGATAATATGCTGCGTATGTATCGACGTCCGGTCGGTGGGCTCTTCAGATGTTTTCGGCGCGGAAGGCAAGGATTCTCGGACCTTTCAAAATCGCGCAAGAATCGCCGGCAAACGGGCAAAAGATGCGCATGGAGACGGATCTTGGGGCATCAGGCCGCCGACATGCCCGCCAGTCGAGAGCGTATATTGAAGTCACCAAAGGATCTCCCAGCGGCCACTTGGCGCCGGGGTTCCATCCGTCTTGCGGCGGGTCGGGGAGCCGGGGCTGGATCGAAGCAAGGCTTCAGAACGGCCCTGCCAGTACTGCCGTGCGGCCCGGCGGTCTGGAGCATCCGGTCGAGCGACTTTGTGGCCGCCTGCCCGTTTCGTAGAATGCGGCTGTGGACACGCACACGCTGGAGAAGATTGATTTCGATCGTGTTCGTCAGATCCTGGCAGAACATGCGAGCTGCGCGCTGGGACGGGCAATGGTCTCGAAGGTAAGACCCGTCGTGCGGGAGGACCTTGTTCGGCAATGGCTCCGGCAGATCGAGGAGATGATCGAGGCGAGCGCCACGATCGGACTCCCGCCGTTTGGGGGCGTTCGGGATGTTCGGGAAATCGTCCGTTCGGCCATTCCCCCCCACCTGCCGGAGCCGGCTGAGTTCGCCACCGTTGCCGAGACGCTCGAGGCGACTCACCGGATCGTCCGCTGGGGCGACAAGCTGAGCTCGGCATCCGGCGAACTGCGGCGAGTCTGCGACAAGATCGGCGACTTCCAGGCCATCGCGGACGTCATCCATCGAGTTATTGACGGCAGCGGCGAGGTTCGCGACGACGCCAGTGCCAAGCTCCGGGCCATTCGGACGGAGATTGCCAATGCCCGCATCAGCATCGGGCACGTATTCGACCGCATCCTTCGCGACCGGCATGTGACCCGCTGGCTGCGGTACGCCAATGCCACTTTTCACGAAGATCGACTTGTCCTGCCGCTGGCGGCCGAGCACCGCGGGCGGGTACCGGGTATCGTGCACCGCAGCTCCGATTCGGGGGCCACGCTGTTTGTCGAGCCGGCCGAGGCCGTCGAACTGAACAACCGGATCATCACCCTCAAGAACGACGAGCAAACAGAGATCAGCCGCCTGCTCTGGAACCTGACACACCAGTTGCACCTCAACAGCGTGGAAATCCTCAAGACTCTGGATGCCCTGGCCATCCTGGACCTGATCGCGGCCAAGGCGCGGTTTGCCCGATCCTACGACCTGCACATTCCGCAGATCTCCAACGACGGCTCGCTGCGACTTCGGCAGGCAAGGCATCTCCTGCTGGTCGAGATGCAAAAACAGGCGGCGGGCCGCGGCGAAAAGCGCGAGGTCGTACCGATCGATATTCGCCTTGGGGATGATTTTGACATCCTGATCATCACCGGACCGAACACCGGCGGCAAGACCGTGGTTCTCAAGACAGTCGCACTGGCCTGCACGATGGCCCAGGCGGGCCTGCCCATACCCGCGGCCGAGGGAAGCCGCGTGCCGATCTATCACGATATTCTGGTGGACATCGGAGACGAACAGAGCCTTCAGCAGTCGCTCAGCACTTTCAGCTCCCATATCTCGCGGGTGATGGCCATGATCAAACACGCACGGCCGGGTACGCTGATGCTCATCGATGAGCTCGGCGCGGGCACCGACCCGGAGGAGGGCGCCGCCCTGGGGCGAGCCATTGTGGCTGAGCTGCTCAAACGCAAGTGTCCGGCCCTGGTGACCACTCATCTGGGAGTGCTGAAGAGCCTGGCGTATACGGAGCCCCGCGCGGAAAACGCCTGTGTGGACTTCGACGCCCAGACGTTACGGCCGACGTACCGCCTGCTGATCGGCGAGCCGGGTAACAGCAACGCCATCAATATCGCCTCACGACTGGGCCTGCCGCCGCACATCGTCAAGGCGGCTCGGGCCTTCCTGGCCGACTCGCATCAGCAGCTCAGCCGCGCGATTGCCGGCACGTTGCAGTCGCGCCGCCTGGCGGAGCTGGCACGGCAGCAATCCGAAGCCGCTCGTGTCGAAGCGGAAAAGCAGCAGGCAGCCGCCGAAAACGCCCGTCGCGAACTCGAAGAGCAGCAGGCCCGCTTCGAACGTTGGGTCGCAATGATTCTTTCGCTCCAGCCCGGCCACCGCGTGCTCGTCCGGCGCTTCGACCGCGAGGGCACCATCGTCCGCATGCTCCTGCACAAGCAGATGGCCGTCGTCTCGGTCGGGGCGATGGAGATGGAAGTTCCGATCAAGGAGCTCTTGCCTGTGACGGACGATCATTGATGATCGGTGGCGGTGCTCCTCTTTCCGGCTCCCAGCAGATTAAGCGTATCAGAGCATATGTGAAGCTCGGGCTGGCAGGTCTTCGCCGCCTCCGGCGGCTCCGACCGTGCCCTACCCATGTGAAACGTGTTCTTAAGAGCCATTGGTTCCTGGCTGTCAGCGAGCATTCGGCAGGGCGGCGGCGAGGTCGCCGGGGCGACCGAGACCTGCCATATTGTTGAGCTCGGGCGGGCAGGTCTTCGCCGCCTCCGGCGGCTCCGACCGTGCCCTACCCATGTGAAACGTGTTCTTAAGAGCCATTGGTTCCTGGCTGTCAGTCAGCCGTTAGCCTCATACCCGTGGCTTGGTCGAAGACAAGCGCTCTCGCAGTCGCGTGGCGGCGGCGACCAAGTGCGACAGTTTCTCGAACGCCTCGTCGATCGTCGGCGGCTCGACGGCCTCGGGAGCGAAACCGCAGTCGGGATTCAAGGCGATGCGATTGGGACTGAGGATCTCCGCCCCGGCGGCCGCGAGGGATTCGATCTGCTCCACCGTTGGAATCTGTTCGCCTCGCACGTCGACGACGCCCATTCCAACGGACAGGTGTGAAGGCAGGAGCTTGAGGTCGCTGATGTCGCCTGTGTCCTTGTAGGCGAACTCGAGGTTAACGCGGTCAACCTTCAAATCCTTGAAGGCCGGCAGAAGCGGCTTGTAGTTGCCGGTCACGTCGCTGCGCCGCTTGTAGACGCTGTGGCAGCAATGCAAGTGAGTCTCGGCGCGGAGGTTCTCGACCACGCGGTTGATGGCCGCGATCGCCATGGGGAGCTCTTTCTCCGGGTTCCATGCCCGCCGCAGACGCTCGTCGTGCGAACTGATCCCGGCCATGAGATCCCGGTCGCAGAAGTACACCAGCGCGGGATCGTCGATCTGCACGATGTCGATACCGGCCTGCACCAGCGCCCGTGCCTCGCGAGCCAAGATCTCGGTCAGGTGTTCAAGAAAGTGCTCCATGGTCGGGTAGGCCTCGCGGCTGTGATCGGCGTGCCAGTAGCGCAAGGCGATCAGGAACGGGCTGGGCAGGGCGAACTTGGTCACCCGCTCGGTGTGACCGGCCAGGAAAGCCGCATCCTCGGCGAAGACCGGCTCCGTGGCGGCGATACGGCGGACGACAACGTCGGTGTACTTCACTTCGCCTTGATGCTCGTACCGACGACATTTCTCGAAACCGCCGATCCGTCCCAGCAGCTCGCGAATGTACTGTTCGCGCCGCCACTCGCCGTCGCTGACCACGTCCATGCCGGCCTCTTCCTGAAGCCGGATGGCAAACAGCACGAAGTCGTCCATGACGCGGGCCAGGCGCCCCGGATCCATCTGCTTGCGGCGGTCCAGGACGCTGAGCAGGGCCTTCGGCCGTGGCAGCGACCCGATCGGATGGGTGAAGAACGGCGGCAGCTTGGCGGTGCGATCAGTCTTCAAGCGGATACTCTCCTATCCCGCAAGGACACCCAACGGCTGAGTCCGGCTATGCAGTCGGACGAGGCGGCGCTATTATAGCCGACAATGGCGAAGGCGGCCGATTTCTGCACATTCAAGAACGGGACATCAACACATGAACAGTGTTTTCCTTGTCCGAAGAACGCGTTTACGCCACGCCTTATTTGGCTTGATGCTCATTGCCGTTTGTGCACCGGCCGTGTTTGGCAAGGCCGGTCCGGCATTCAAGCTCGTCGGCAAGGAGGTGTTCATTCCCGGCCGGCCGGGCGTGAGGGTGGTGGCCCAGGCCTTCTATGTTCGCAGCGAAGGCCAGGAGATGATCAGCCGGTACTCCGAGCAGACGAAGAGCGACAAGGCGGACATCGCGTATCAGCGGTTCTCCCACGACAACGGGCGGACATGGTCAACGCCCGCGATGCTGGTCACGAACGAGCGAGTATCCGGCGGCGCAGTGGGGCCGACGCCCTCGTCGGCCCATTCCGTCTCCGCACCGGTGACAAACGAATCCGCTCCCGGCGGCACGCGCCGGCGGGCCATGAAACCCGGGTTCGTCGATCCGACACGGGACGTGCTCGTCACGGTGTTTCAGGAGGCGATCCTGCCGACGGATAATCCGCTCGAGGGCATGAAGTACTGGACGCTGCACTATGCCCTGAGCCGCGACGGCGGGAAGACGAACTACCACGAGGGGCCGATTGTCCACAAAGGGACGGAGTATTCTCACGAGCATCCTCTGCCGAACGTCTGGGTCGGAAAGAACTCGGCGATGATCGGCGACACCGCCTGCGTGCCGATCAGAATCCGGACGGGAGAAATCCTCCAGCCGATCCAGATCACCCCGATCGGCCCCGACGGCGAATACTACAACCCCGGCGGCGGGTACACCTATCACGATTCTGCCGTGCTGATCGCCCGATGGAACGACTCGGGCATTCTCGACTGGGAGTTGTCCAAGCTGGTGAAGGGCGACGCGACCCGTTCGACCCGCGGCATGCTCGAACCGACGATTATCGAGGCGCCTGACGGCCGCATTTTGATGGTGCTCCGCGGCAGCAATGACCGCAAACCGGAACTGCCCGGCTACCGATGGTATGCGGTGTCCACCGACCACGGCCGAAGTTGGTCGCCACCCAAGCCGTGGACGTACGACAACGGCGAGTCCTTTCACTCCCCGAGTTCGTGCAGCCAGCTTTTGGGGCACAGCAGCGGGCGCATCTGCTGGATCGGCAACATCAGCCCGTCAAACCCGCGCGGCAATTCGCCGCGCTACCCGCTGGTCATCGGCGAAGTCGATCCCGAGTCGCTGCTGCTGCGGAAGGATTCGGTTCTGGTGATCGACGATCGGCTGCCGGGTGAGCCGGAATGGACGGCTCTCAGTAACTTCTATGCCCGCGAGGACCGCATCAGCCGCGAGATCGTCGTGCACCTCTCCCCGATAGGCAAAGGTCTTGCGCAGTCCTCACGGCCGGTTGTCCAGGCAACGCAACCGACCTTTGAGTGGACGGCCGATGCATGGGTGTACCGGATTGCGGTGCTGATGGCCGAGCCAAGAAAACGAGAATGATGACGCGATGCAGTCGGCCATCGCGCCCCGATCCATCCGGCGCGGCTCCAAGGTTCTGTTCTACTCGATGCCCTGCTCGGCCAGCCATCGCTCGGCATCGATGGCCGCCTTGCAGCCCATGCCGGCGGCGGTGATGGCCTGTCGGTAAACGCTGTCGACGACGTCGCCGGCGGCAAAGACGCCGTCCACGCTGGTCGTCGTCCGGTAGGCATCCTTGAGCTTGACGTAGCCTTTCTGGTCGAGTTCGAGCTGCCCCTCGAGGAAAGCCGTTGCGGGGGTGTGTCCGATCGCCACGAACAGCCCGCCAACCGGCAGATCGCTGACCTCGCCGGTCTTGGTGTCCTTGAGCCGGACGCCGGTGATCAACTTGTCGCCGAGCACGTCAACGGGAATCTTGTTCCAGAGCACTTCGATCTTGGGGTTATCGAAGACCCGCTTCTGCATGATCTTGCTGGCGCGGAGCTGATCGCGGCGATGGATCATGAACACCTTCGAGGCGAATTTGGTCAGGTAGGTGGCTTCCTCGACCGCCGAATCGCCGCCGCCGACGACGGCGAGTTCCTTGTTGCGGAACACCGGCAGGGCTCCGTCGCAGACGGCGCAGGCGCTGACGCCGCCGCCGCTGCGGGCCAGCCGTTGTTCGTTGGGCAGGCCCAGCCAGTTGGCGGTGGCGCCGGTGGCGACGATCAGGCTGTGCGTTTCGATCATCGTGGCGTCCTCGCCCCAGACCTTGAAGGGGCGTGCCGACAGGTCAACCTTGGTGACGTCGTGGTAGGAGTAGGAGTGGCCGTCGTCGGGGTTGGAGACATCGGGGTTCTGGCCGTTGTCGGTCTGAATCCGTGCGCCGAAACGAACGGCCTGCTGTTCCATCCGAGCCATGAGTTGCGGCCCGGTGATCCGTTCCGGAAAGCCGGGGAAGTTTTCGATCTCAGTGGTCAGCATGAGCTGACCGCCCGGCAAAACGGTCGAGGGAGTCTGCTTGGGGCGGCCAGCGAAGACCAAGGGCTTGAGGTTCGCCCGGGCGGCGTAAATCGCGGCCGTCCACGCCGCAGGCCCGGAACCAATGATGATGATCTTCTCAACCATAATCACCTCCCAACGGCCGGACCGCGCTACACCGCAAAGCCTCGGTCTGGGCCGGTGTCTTGCCTTGCCGGTCCGATGACGGGCATGAATCGCGTGGCATACTCTGCTTCAGGGCGGGCGCCGCATCGGGAATCATGGCCTGCCCGCCGCAAGGCCGACCGTGCCGTCCGAAACGGCGACCGGCGATTGTAGCGCTGATCCTGTCGGGCGTCCACACTGGCGTTCGGCAGGAAACGACCGTATAGTGCGGCAAGTGCCTGAGCCGATACACGACAGGAAGTCGGCGCGGGCAAAGTCTGTTTGCGTCCGCGACCTGCCGTCGAAAGGGCCTCTCACAGGTTCGCGGCCGGCGGTCCAACTGACAGCGGCGGTAGCCGAGTCACGTGGCCTCTCGTGGCGGACAGGACAAGATGCTGACCATGCGCATAGCCTTATTCTTCGCCGACGGGCGGGCGTACTTCCTGGGAATAGCGCTCGTCATCATCGGGCTGCTCGTGCTGGCGGCCGGCAAGAAACGCAAACCTTCAAGACGAATTCGCATCGTTCTGGCGGCTCGCGTCCTTCTGATCATGGGGGTCTTGTTTATTCTTCTTTCCGCTACACCCGCTCCCATATGGTTCTATGGTCTGTGGTTCATCACGATCGTCGCGTGGCTCATCCATCAGTCGGAGCCCATGCTGAAGCGCGAAGTCGGGATTGCTCTGCGGATCGGCTCGCTGCTGTTCTGTCTTGCCGCGGCTGGGATGGAGATTCCGCACCGGCTGCTGCCGAAGCTCGAACCGCAAGGACAGGAAAAAGTGTACGTCATCGGCGACTCGCTCAGCGCGGGCATGGGGACCGAGGAGATGACATGGCCCAAGGTGCTTGCGGCGGGCGTGCCCGTGGAGATCGTGGACCTGTCGGCCGCCGGGGCGACGGCCGGCACCGCCATGGAGCAAGCCAAGCGCGTGCCGCCGGGCCCGGCCATCATCGTGATCGAGATTGGCGGCAATGACCTTCTCGGGGGAACGCCCGGGCACGTTTTTGAAAATGATCTTCGCCGACTTCTTGAGACGCTGAGCGGCGATTCCCGCCGGCTGGTCATGTTTGAACTACCTCTTCCTCCTTTCTTTAACAAGTACGGACGCATTCAGCGTCGGCTGGCGTCAGAGTTCGACGTCGCCCTGATCCCCAAGCGCATCCTGTCCGACGTGATCGGCTCGGCACGCGGCACGCTCGACGGCCTGCACCTGTCCGACGACGGCCACCGGCAGATCGCCGAGACAGTCCGCCGGGTCGTCAATCTGCCCGAACCGAGGGGCGTGCCGGCTTCGTGACCGTTCGGTCGGCAAGCGCGACGAACTGGAATCACCGCATCGACGCACACACTGACGGTCCTCAAGCACGGCCGGGGGTTTCTGCTCGACAGGAAGAAGGTCAAAGTCCAGCGATTAGTCGCGACGGCCGGAAGGGGGCCGCAGGTGGACACTGATTGCGGCGGAGAATTGCGGATGTGCTTGATGTTGGGTTTGTGTGGCGCGGGGGGGGCGGTCAAGACGGCGGCAGGTCGGCGCCCTGCTTCGTCGATGCGACTTGGCGGGGCTCTGACCCGCTGGTCCCAGATTCCCATCTGGGACCCTTCT